>ERZ1673698.705-NODE-705-length-45626-cov-37.742885_pt1 | contig 45626 bp, 37 predicted proteins | sample MGYA00580228_ERZ1673698 | MGnify/ENA primary metagenome ERZ1673698 (study PRJEB41218, sample SAMN15661768) | gut metagenome | host: Homo sapiens | place: Canada: London | collected 2015-08-20/2019-03-30 | study: EMG produced TPA metagenomics assembly of... | reverse complement strand
AATATAATAAGTTCACCCCTTGACATAGACCACAGAACGGCCGGCACCACGCTTGCGAATCACGCCAGAATCGATAAATGTCTGCAAATCCCTCGAAGCCCGGCGGGCGGTGACATGGACAAGGCGGGAATATTCTGCACGAGTAATACAGACATTAGCCTCCAGAAAGTCCATCATGCTTTTTTCACGGGCAACCATGTCGCCCATTGCTTTCGGTTTATCCGGGAAAAAGCGTTTATCCGCACGTTCCAACTCCATCTTACCTGCCACATAACGTTTGAATTCGATGCCGGGACGGAATTTCACCGTGGACATCTTGACCGACTCCGCACGTACTTCTTTCTTATTCATCACCGGATGGGTACACTTCAGCGTGGTGCTGAAGAAGCCAAGTCCCTCTATCTCCACCGTATAGCCCTTTGCCAGCCAGTCTCCAAGCGTAGTGGTGATGGCTTGCACAATACCCACAACCATGGCGTGGGGCATATGTTCTTCACGAAAAACCCGTTCCATAAACTCTTTACCAGAAATGGTTCCCTTGGAACAGACACGGGCATGCAGCGACTTCGGTTCCTCGCCTTCGGGGACGGGCGTTTCATAAAGGTCATAATAAGCACTCATAAAATAATTTAAATTAATGGTTTATAGAGAATTGAGGGAAACTTGCAGCAAACTTGGGGAAGAAATGTTCTCGAAATCGGCAGAAGCTGGCAGTAAAGGTACTAATTATTTTTCTTGCCACAAGGATTTTACTTTCTTTCCACTGCCGTATTCTTTTCTTTCCACAGCTGTGGAAAGAAAAGAATACGGCAGTGGAAAGATTAGCATTTAGGATAGAAAAGGATAACTCCCAATGAGTCTGTCCTTAGTTCTTGGCAGGCAAAGAAACAGAAGCCTCCAATATCGGGGAGACAGACTCCCAAACCTGAGCATCGATACTCTGCATTCCTTGCACAGAAGGATGCCCCCATTGTTTATCAATGTCGTGCAAACGAATATTCTCGATGCCATAGTGCCGGCAAATTTCATCCATGGAATCAGTTACCTCTTCGGATAATTCAGAATTGGTAATATTATAAATCCTGGCCGCAGGATAGAGCTGCTTGAGAGATGCAAGCAGATAGCAAAAGGCAGGACGGAAGCTATACAAATCGGCTTTCGTCCAGCCATCATATTGGTATGCGCCAATGGGAGCACCTGCCCAACTGTCATTGGTACCGCCAAAAACAAGGATTATGTCGGGGGTGCCGAGGTTGTGAATACGGGTGATAAAAGAACGGTCGGAGTAATCAGCTTTCTCGTAACCGGTATGACAGACGGTGGAGCCGGAATAGGAATTGTTGCGTTCCAACTGAAAGCCGTGCTCATGGATGAAACGGTACCACCAGGTTTCCTCCACCTTTGTCACATCATTCTCTTTCTTTTCGCCGGGAACTCCATACCAGCAGAGATTGGCGGCAGGAGAGACATGACCGTAAAAAGTGGAATAGGAATCGCCAAGAATAGAAACTTTCTTTTGAGCAAACACCCCTGATATAAGGGTCAGGGAAAAAACAACCAGAAAAAACAAGGATTTGCAGTTCATAATAGATAGATTTTTATGTCGTATGCCGCAAAGTTATAAAGTTTGTCCCGGTTTGACGGCAAGAAACCGTAGTTTTTTTTGCCATAGCCCGCTTATATGAAAGCCCCTCTACCATCGGATTCCCACAAAAAAAAGAAATGCCGGATTGATAGAGGGGCGAGAGAATGAAGATGAGAAAGAGTATATTTTACTCCCGCCCTCCACCGAGGGCTTGATAGAGGTTGATGATACCTTGTATTTCATCAAAGCGGTCGGCTACCTGTGTCAGTTGGGCAGAGAGTAGCCCCTGCTGGGCAGTGAGCACTTCCAAATAGGTGGAAGTGCCGTGTTGCATCAGTAACCGGGTGCTGCGGACGGTAGTTTCCAGTGAAGTTATCTGCCTTGCGCGGAGCTCCGTCTTTCCACGGGCTACCTGCACTTGGGTCAGAGCATTGTTCACTTCGCTACCGGCATTGAGCAAAGCTTGCTGAAAAGCGAGCCTGGCTTCTTCCTGCTGTGCTTTGGCTATCTTGAGCTGTGCCACGTTCAGCCCTTTGTTGAACAAGGGTTGTGTCAGCGAACCGATGGCGGAGAAGAGTAGTTTTCCTGGATTGACAATCATGCTTCCTGCCGAGTTGGTCCAGCCAGCTGTACCGCTCAAGGTGATGGAGGGGTAGAAAGCAGAACGGGCGGCATTGGTGCTGTAGAAAGCGGATGCCAGCGAGAGTTCGGCACTTTTCACATCGGGACGGCGGGAAAGCAATTGCAGAGGTACGCCCACCGCAAGTTCCTGCGGGAACTCCTGCCCCGCCAACCGGCCACGCTCAATGGTGCCCGGAACATCGCCCAACAGAATGGAGAGACTGTTCTCCACTTCCTTTACCTGCTGCCGGAGGTCGAGCAGCGAAGCTTCCACCTGACGACAGTTGGCTTCGGATTGCGAGACACTCGCCTCGTTCGTCATGCCTGCAGCCATCATGGCTCGCATGGTGCGTACACTTTCGCGCCAACTGGCGGCTGTTTCTTCGGAAATGCGGTATTGCTCGTCGAGCATCAGCAAGGTGTAGTACAGATTGGCCACATTAGCTATCAGCGAAGTGCTGACGGCTTGTTCGTACTCCAAGCTTTGAAGGTAGAGCGCTTTGGAACGGCGTTTGGCATTGGTCAACTTACCAAAAATATCGACTTCCCAACTTGCCGAGGCAATGCCGGAATAGGTCCACGAGCCTTTGGAATTGTCGAAACTGCTGACGCCACCCTGCGGAGTGAGCATAAACGAAGGCAGGTACGAAAGTTTGGCCGACATCAGCGTGGCTTCTGCCTCCTTGATACGTTGCCGGGCGGAAAGCAGGTCAGTGTTGCCTTGCAAGGCTTGTTCGATGAGCGACTGTAATTGCGGGTCCGTAAAAAGCTCGCGCCAGGAAAGGGAAGCGATGGAGGTAGTGTCCGATGCCGCAAACAGACTCAGGCTATCCAGACTTTGCCCATCCAAATCGTGTCCATAAAGTCCATCGGTCGTGATGTCCTCCGGGCGCTGGTATTTGGTATAGATGCCGCAACTGGTCAGTACCAAGCCGGCGACAGCTAATAATATGAATTGTTTCTTCATTATTTTTTTATGTTAGTTACGCGATAATGTACTAATGTGATTCTTCTATCTCCTTCCGGCTTACTTTCATCTCTTCCTCAATCTGCCAGTCGCTCGTCGGAAGGGATTGGGCAGGACGAAGCCGCTCCTGCAACCACTGGAAACTGATGAACAAGACAGGAACAATGAACAGCAGCGCCAATGTGCCGATGAACATACCACCGACAACACCCGTACCCAATGAACGGTTACCGTTGGCTCCGACACCCGTGGCAACCACCAAGGGGAAAAGGCCGAAAATCATCGTCAGTACCGTCATCAGGATGGGACGGAAACGCGCCTTTGCCGCACTGACGGCAGAAGCAATCAGCCCCATTCCCGCTTTACGGCGCTCGGCGGCATACTCCGTCAACAGAATAGCGGTCTTTGCCAACAGACCTATCAGCATGATAAGTCCCGTCTGCAAATAGATATTATTCTCCAACCCGGCTATCCTGGCAAAAAGGAACGACCCCATCAGGCCCGCAGGAACGGCCAGGATAACGGCAAACGGAATCAGAAAGCTCTCGTAAAGCGCACTCAGAATCAAGTAAATCATCAAGATACAGATACCGAAGATGATGACTGTAGTACCACTCTGCTGGCTTTCCTCGCGGGTGATGCCACCAAAGTCATAGCCATATCCCTTCGGCAAGGCTATCTCCGCCGTTTCTTGTACGGCACGGATGGCGTCACCGGTACTGTATCCCTCAGCAGGCATGGCATTCACGGCAATGGAGTTGAACATGTTGAAGCGGCTCAAGGACTCGGCACCGTAGGAACGGGTCAGCGTAACGAACTGGCTCAACGGAGCCATCTCACCGTTGGACATGCGCACAAAGGCATTGTTCAGTGAAGCCTCATCCAAACGGAACTTCGGGTCGGCCTGAATCATTACCTTGTAAACTTTGGAGAAACGGTTGAAGTTGGAGACATATTGCCCGCCATAATAGTCCGACAGTGTGGACAACACCTGGTCGGGAGTAATCCCGGCACGTTTGCACTTGGAAGCATCCACCTCGACGGTCCACTGCGGATAGCGTACATCGAACGTGGAGTATGCCATCGAAATTTCCGGACGCTGGTTCAGTGCCGCCAGATACTGCTGGGTGGTCTGGAAGAAGGTGTTCATATCCCCTCCCTGCTTGTCCTGCACATTCAAGTCCAGCGCATTACCCATACCATAGCCCGGAATCATACCCGGAGCAATGGCAAAGACTGTAGCATCCTTAATATCCGCCGTGCGAGCGTATATCTGGTTGACGACTGCCTGCACCTGGTCTTCCTTTGCCGTACGCTCGTCCCAAGGTTTCAGCTTCACGATAATCATACCGAAAGAATTTCCCTGCCCGGACAGCAGACCATAACCGGCAACTTTCTGCAAGTGCAATTTCTGAGGAAGGTCTTCCAGACGCTTCTCCACGCGGTCTATAATGTCATTTGTCGTCTTGAGCGAGCTACCCGGAGCGGTGCTAACGTTGACAAACAACGTTCCTTGGTCCTCGTCGGGCACCAGTCCGGTCTTGGTGGTATTCATCAGGAATACCAGCAGCACCACCGAAAGTGCCAGCAACGACCATCCCAGCCAGCGGCGCTTGATGAACAGCAACACTATCTTCTTATACTTCTCGACCACCGCCTCGAAAGCCGTGTTGAATGCCTTGCGGAAGCGCGAAGCAAAATTATTCTTCTCCGTTCCGTCCTCATTGATATAAGGCTTCAGCAGCAAGGCACAAAGTGCGGGACTGAGTGTCAACGCATTAATCGCCGAAATACCAACGGCCACCGCCATCGTCAACCCAAACTGGGTATAGAACGTACCGGAAGTCCCTCCCATGAACGATACCGGAATAAACACCGCCATAAACACCAGTGAAGAAGTGATAACCGCATTGCTGATGCCCTTCATCGCATCGATACTTGCCATATAGGAGGACTTATAGCCCACATCAAACCGTGCCTGCACCGCCTCCACCACGACAATGGCGTCATCCACCACCGTACCAATCACCAATACCAGCGCAAACAGCGTAATCAGGTTGATACTGAATCCGGCAACGGACATGAAAGCAAACGTACCAATCAGTGAAACAACGATACCTACCAGCGGAATCAGCGTAGAGCGGATGTCTTGCAAAAAGACATAAACCACCAGGATAACCAGGATAATAGCCTCAATCAGCGTTTTCACCACTTCGTGGATAGAGGCGAAGAGGAAATCGTTGCTGGACATCATCTGGGTAAGCTCCACGCCTTTCGGCAAGTCCTTGCGTGCTTCTTCAAGGAGCCGGTCAATCTGCCGGTTCACTTCCGTGGCATTGGAGCCCGCGGTCTGGAACACCATGCAGGAGATACCGGGATGTCCATCCATGGTACCTTTGTAGGCATAACTGTCCTTACCCAGCTCTATATCGGCGATGTCCTTCAGTTTCAGCACCTCGCCGTCTTCGGTAGAACGGATGACGATGTCGCCGAACTCCTCAGGAGTAATGAGGCGTCCCGTATATTTCATGGTATATTGATACGTCTCATCCGAGTTCTCACCAAACGACCCGGTGGCCGATTCGATATTCTGCTCTGCCAGCACAGCCGTCACATCCGAAGGTATCAGCTTGTACTGCGCCATGACATCCGGTTTCATCCAGATACGCATGCTGTAGTCACCACCCATAATCATCATATCGCCCACACCGGAGATACGGAGAATCTGCGGCTTCAGGTTGATACTGATATAGTTGGCAAGAAAGTTCTCGTCATAGCTGTCATCAGGGCTATATAAAGAGAACATCTGTAAGATACTGGTCTGCCGCTTGCTGGTGGTGACACCCACCTGGGTTACTTCGGCAGGAAGCTGCCCCGTAGCTTTGGACACACGGTTCTGCACATTGACCGCCGCCATGTCCGGGTCTGTACCCTGCTTGAAGTAAACAGTAATGGAAACCGACCCTGCATTGCTGGCGGTAGAAGTCATGTAAGTCATGTCCTCCACACCGTTGATGGCCTCTTCCAACGGAGCGATAACACTTTTCTGAAGGGTTTCCGCACTGGCACCATAGTAAGTGGTGCTCACCATGATGGTGGGCGGCGCAATGTCGGGATATTGCTCAACGGGCAAGGTGAACAATCCGATGATGCCCAGAATGACAATCGTAATGGAGATGACTGCCGAAAAAACGGGGCGTTCTATAAAAGTTCTGAGGTTCATATTCTATCGGTTAAAAATTATCATTCATTCGTTTTGGGTTGGACGGAGGTACCTTCACGCAGCAAACCCACGCCTTCGGCCACAATTGTGTCCCCCACTTTCAAGCCACTCTCTACGATATATTCCTGACCTCCATTCACACGGGTCACTTGCACGGGAACTGATTGCGCCTTGCCGTCAACTACCTTATATACATAGACCTTGTCCTGTACTTCGTAAGTGGCACTCTGGGGAACAACGATGCAGTTCTCTTTCCGTACCGGGATGATGACGTTGCCCGAACCGCCACTGGTCAGCAATCCCTCTTTATTGGGGAACACGGCACGCAGACTGACTGTACCCGTAGAGGTATCAATTACACCACTGATAGTTTCTATCTTACCTTCTTGCGGATAGACAGAACGGTCATTGAGCTGTAATTCGATAGAGTCCATCTCTGCCAGCGCCTTATCCTTGGAGCCGTAGCGGCGGGTGAGGTCAAGCAACTGATTCTCTGTCATGGAGAAATAGACATACATATTAGAATTATCGGATACGGTCGTCAGTGGTTTGGGCAAACTGGCGCTGACCAACGTCCCCACCCTATAAGGGAGCGTACCTACCATTCCATCTGCCGGACTCTTCACTTCTGTATAAGAGAGGTTATTGGCGGCATTCACCTGCTGCGCCTCGGCTTGGGCCAACTGGGCTTTCGCTGTCAGCAGGCTGTTGTAGGAAGTCTTTAAGTCAAACTCGGAAATCACCTTCTGGGCATAAAGCTCCTTCTTGCTGTCATATGTCAGTTGCGAAGTGGCCACGCCGGCACGGGCAGCTTCCACATTGGCTTCTGCTGTGCGCAAGGCTGCCAGATAGGGCACCTGGTCGATAATAAACAAGACTTGCCCCCGACGCACGGTCTGTCCTTCCTCCACACAAAGTTTGGTGAGTGTACCGGACACCTGCGGATAGATGTCAATGTCCTGCCGTCCGCGGATGGCTGCGGAATAAATTGTCTGCAGTTCTTTGTCGGTAGTCGAAATAGTCATCACCTGATATTCCGACTGGGGTTGCACGACAGGCGCGCTGCCGCAGGCTGCCAGTGTTGCACTACAGATGACGGTCATCATCTGTTTCATCATACTCTTTTTTGTTATCATACTTTTTATCTTAAAAAAATAATACGTCGGCTTTCTCTTTCATTTTTTAAGCCGGCAGCAAAGGTATGCCGTTTTTGAACAACCATTTGTTTCATTGAAGGTACACGACTGTTCATTTTCGGAACATGCCATTTAACAATCCAAAAAGAACTCGTACCTTTGTAACCGCAAATCATAAGCAATCTAACATATGAACCCATTACTGACTACCAAACAAGAAACGTTCAGAGCCGGAACAGACAAGCTGGAATTCTTCCGGGAACGTCTTCTGAAAATGAACAATGGAGCACTGATGTTCTGCACCCGTGGAGAAGCAAATATCACAATAGATTTAAGAAAATATCATATTGTACCCAATACGCACATTACGCTGCTTCCAAGTTCCATTATTTCACTGACAAGTGCGAGTAAAGATTTCCTGGTGGACTTCTTTGCCTATTCCGAGACAATGTTCAAGACGGCATGCTTCCGTTTAGAGCCGCCCTTCATACATTTTATAAAGGAGAATGCATGCTATACGCATACCGAAGACGAACCGGTTCGTGCTATCACGGGACTCATCACGGCAAGCAATGCCATCTACCGCGATTCTGAAAATCTGTATCGCGAAGCCATTGCACAAAACCTGCTGCAAATTTTCTTTCTCGACACCTACGACAAGGTTCAACGTTACTTTACGGAGGAACAAATCAATGGCAGTAACCGGAAAGAAGAATTGTTCAAAAAGTTCATAAATCTGGTACATACGTACTGTACTACCCAGCGGGATGTCGCTTTTTATGCTGACCAACTCTGCATTTCGACCCGCTACCTATCTGCCATCACCAAACAAGTGGCGGAAAATTCTGCCAAAGAAATCATTGACGAAAACCTGATATTGGAACTGAAAATGGCACTGCAATCCACCGGCATGTCACTGAAAGAGATTGCCGACAAATATCGTTTTCCCGACCAGTCTTTCTTCGGACGATATTTCAAGAAACACACGGGAATGTCACCCAAGGAGTACAGAGCAAAGAAGAACTGAGGTATGAGCATGCATTTATCCCCTTCTCCTCTGCCTCTTTAGTATTTTTTCTGTAACTTTTGCAAGAAAAGATAACTCGCTTAGAATAAATCGGTTGGTCGGATTGCTTGAAAATTGGGTAACGAGATAGCAACCGTTCGTATTTCTGAGGTCTTCATTGCTTTGCCACAATGTAAGTATCGCTATCGCAAAAGTACTATTTTTTATCGAACAAAACAATAAATAACATCAATACCATTATCACATAGAAAAAGTTTTTGTACTTTTGCAGTAAATCTATGTTATATAATAATACAAGGAGTATGTTAAAGGCGATTATTTTGCGAGATTTCTTTTCGTTTAAAGGTGAGAAGAAAATTAAATTGAAAGATGGAGTAAATCTTTTATTGGGCATAAATGGAAGTGGAAAAAGTTCTTTCATTAACTCCTTGCGTATACTAAGCGAAGGTATTGTTGGCGAAGGATTGGTAAAATTAATTCAAGAACAATGGGGTGGATATGACCAAGTTGTCAATTTTAATGGTGATAGGAAGGCTCCATATGCTCAGGTTACATATGTGTTTGACTATAAAAAACTTAATATTATCAATGCAATGGCGGATTTTAAGTCAGACGTATATTATCGTATTACTATTCGCCAATCGGGTACGAGTTATACTTTAAATGAACGAATGTATACAGAACATAAAAGGAGAACAGGTTCATCGTTTACTTATCTAGATTTCAGCAATGGAAATGGCAAAATAAGCACGCGTACTCAAGACTCGGCAATATTGTTTCAAGATTACACGGATAGAGAAATTTCAGGACAAGAATTAATTCTTCGTCAAATAAATGACCCCAAACATTATTTACCGATTCACACATTGCGTAAAGCGATAGAATCAATTTCAGTTTATAGTAATTTTAATGTAGAAGAAGGTAGTAGAGTTCGTTCTACTGCAGAATTTTCTACTGATGTTCGTTTAAGAAAGAATGGAAGCAATTTGTCTCAAATTCTTAATTTACTAAAACTGAATCATACATTTGATTTTGCCCGCTTAGAAGATACGTTTAAAAATATAAATCCCAATTTTAGGAGTATAGAAATCACTAATTTATATGGACAATCGTATTTGTCTTTACTCGAGAAGAATATGAGTCGTGCAATAGGTGCATTACATATTTCTGATGGAACGTTAAGATTTTTATTACTGGAAAGTATCTTTTATAATCCTCTACGTGGTTCATTAGTTGCGATAGACGAACCTGAAAGAGGGCTACATCCGGATATGATTCGTTCTGTTGCAGAAATGATAAAATATTCAACAAAGCAAACACAAGTTATTATAGCAACTCATTCGCCACATTTATTAAATCAATTTGACTTAGAAGATGTTCTTGTATTTGAGAAAAATGAGGAAAATTCTACAATTGTCAGAACTATATCGGAAGATGATTTCCCTGATTGGGAAGGTGAATATCTACCAGGACAAATGTGGTTGTTGGGGCAAATAGGTGGGAAACGATGGTAAAGTTAAATTTAATAGTAGAAGGAGGAGTTCTCACAGGTGATGTATCTGCTGAAACGGCTAATAATGCAGAAGCGTTGAGAGAATCTCTTTATAAGTTTTTTACAAGATTACTTGGTCGTGAGGATGTGGAAATTACGATATTCATGGGTGCTGGGTATCGTAATGCTGCAAAACAATTTATTGAAACTCAAACACCAATAGCACTTTTTGTTGATTCCGATTTGCCATCTGAAAACAAACATTTATGGTTTAATAATTTGATCAATAATGAACATCCAGAAAGAAGCATTGTAATTCCTGATGATAAAAAAGATTCCGTGTTTTTTATGATTCAAGAAATGGAAGCTTGGTTTCTAAAACAATTAAGTTGTTTGGATGAATGGGCTTTAAAAGAAGGGTATACGAGAAAAGATACGACAAACATTGCAGACCATTCTGTTTTGAAGAATAAAAATATTGAAGATATATCTAAACCATCCCAAAAATTAGGAATAATTTTGAAACATTATTTTGTTAAAAATAAGAAATCTGCAAAGTATGGAAAACTAAAAACGGCACCTGCATTATTAGATGCATTGAAAACTTCAGTATTAAAGCCATTAGATAATGAATTGCAACGTTTTTGCCAATTCATAAACAACTGATATTAGAAAAACACTCCGTATTGAAACCTAGTCAGTACGGAGTGTTTGTTCATCTAATACCCTATTATTCGATTTCATATTTTTGCGTTACTGAATCAGAGTCAGAACATAAAAACAAAAAATGAATGGAATCCTTTATTAGATATACTCCCGACAAAGCCATTAGTCCTAAATAAATTGGTGCAGCCGACATTCCTCCACCTCCTTCAGAACTATAGTCATTTGTCCAATTTGAAGACAAATCTCTCATTTGAGAGAAATCTAAATCTGCATTGAATATTTGCAATACAAATGCAATAACACCAAGGATGGGCGGAAGTAATAAGAATAATCCAATAATACATTCGATTCTCTTACCTTTAATAATTGCTTGATTCATATTATTAATAATTAATGATTTATATTCCAAGGGAAAGTATAGATAGCACCATTTATGTCAACATTGATAGTCATAGATACTCCTTTCTTACGCTCAATGTTAATATACCCGGATATGGTTTCACCAGGATAAATAGTTGTTCTTTTTAAATAACCTTCATTTTTTGCAGCTCTTTCAGAAAGTAGAGCATTATCATATGCTGCAATACGATTACTTGCTATAACTTGAGCTTGATATGCTGCCGCACCATTATATGAAGTGGTTGTAGAAGAAGAACGTCCATAATATGACGAATTTCCAGAATAATTACCATAAGCATACCCACCACTACCATATGCAGAAGCACTTCCATAACTAGACGAATAACCACTATATGATGAATTAGTTGTAGAACTTGAATAACCGGCATTTGCAGCAGCTAATCCTTCTGCTAAACCATTAAGGGCCATAGCCCAATTTTGACTACGTCTAACTTTTTTCATATATTCAGCAGCAGAATAGACTTTTAAGATACGTTCATTTCCTTTTTTATCAATCAGTGATGCTGTAATATTATTCGGTTCAAATTCAATAGGGTACATCGAATTATTAGCGATTATTATGGGAATTTGAAAATATTTTCCATAATCACGTACCTCATTATTTGTCATACCTATCATTATCCCATTTTTATTATAATAAGGCCATGCTTCACCATCTTTATATTCAACTTCCTTTTCATTTAGAGATGGAGTTTCATATATTGGTTGATTATCAGAAAGTCTCATCTTACTGCAAAATCCATCTTTATTTGAAACCACATAATAATCGTATAAAGGTTCTCCATTGCTATATTCAACTTGTATACACAAATTACCGTCTTCAGAGAATTCAGTATAGATACCATGTAATTTGTCATTTCTAAAATTTGCATGAATAGAGACAAGACCATCTTCTTTATACTTTGTATATTCGCCTTCTTGTTTACCATTTATGCGGTTACCTTTTTGCTCAACTTTACCTGATTTATAATAATTTGTCCATTGTCCATCAAAAATAGATTCCGAGTCATCATATCTGTCAATTGTTATAAATCCACCTTCAGATTGTAACTCACCTGTTATATAATAATCTCGAAATTGTTTTCGAAAATTACTATCTGTCGAAGTAGGAATAATTCGAAAATAAGTTGCAAAGGCTTTGTTCTCAACCCCTTTCCAATCTTTATCATAGTACAATGTGTCGATTTCACTCTGTCCAATCGCTGGAATTGCCATTGAAACTCCAATGAATAATAAAGTTAAAGCTTTTTTCATTGTATATCATTTTATGTGTTCTCCAGCTGCCACAAGAACTTTATTAACCACGAAGCGTGGAACTGCAATGCACGTCTTTGTGTATAGGCCCTGAGAAAACCTTTGAGAACAGATGTAACAATAGCAGCCCACGCTATATGCGTGAGAACCACTATGTTCTCGACTTGTTCTCGTTTTAAAGTTTCTCAGGCTTTATACACGCAAGATGAAAACATAACGCTTCTTCTTTTTCATATGTCTTGGATAGAGTTACCCCTAACCAACTGCAAATTTACAAAAAAGTCGTAATAATAAGCCTTGTATGGGCAAATTATTACGACTTGATGAGTATTTTACAGTTTCAAACCTCGATTTTGTCTTCTGCTTGTAGGTAATCCCAATGCTTCCATAAACTCATCTTTTTTGCGTCTGAACCAAGAGTGATGCGAAACGCCATCGATTTTAAGGTCAAATCTTCCCTCTTTATCTTCTTTGAGTGAGCAGACCGCACCATCGGCTGAAAACGATTGGTTAAACATCGTTGAATAGAGTTTACCTTTAACGGGGATTTCCTTAAAAGTGCATAATGCTTTAATGAGGTTGTCGTTGAAACCCATTTTCTCACTGAGGTATTTAATCATCGGCATCAATTTCTCCACATACGGGAAGTAACGTAAAATCTTGTCGATATATTCCGATTGTTTGCGATGTTCTACTTCGTATGATTGCTTGACCTCCTGTATCCGCTTTTGGTGTTCCACCTCCATTTGCTTGATATTGGATTGCAGTTGCTCGATGGTTTCGTCTCGTATTGCGATTTCATCCCGTAAATCCTCGTTTTTGCGTTCCAACGATTTCATCTTACCGCTGCCGAAAAGAGAACTTACTCCGCTTGCAAGTGCTGTGGCTGCATCAGTGGCTACGCTTTTGAGCTTGTCGGTGCGTATCTCCGATTTCACCTGTTTGAGTTCTTGCTCGGCTTCGGCTTTCTGTTCTTGCAGTCGCCTGGATTCCATTTCAAGAGTATCGTTCATCTTCTTCAATTCCCGATAATATTGCGTGGTGGTAGTGTGCCGAGCTTCGGATCCACGAACACCACGCTGCAGTCCGTACTTTGCCATTACCTTGGCATAACCATCATGGTATGAAATCAACGTCTGGCGGTTGAACAAATCATCGGCACACAAACGAACGGCATTTGCTTTCTTGCGGTATTTGCGTTTGCCGTTGGCTTGCTCTTTCTTGGCTTTACGGCGTTCACCCGTTACGATGGGTACAACCGAAGCGTGGATATGAGGCGTTTTCTCGTCCATATGAAGATGAGCCGAAACCACATTCTCCCAACCAAATGTATCGTACAGGTATCGTATGCTGTCTTGACACCATTCACCGAGCTTTCCATTTTTGTAAATAGCCATCATATCTTCGTGTGTTCCTGACATTACGATACGGACAACTCTAACTTGGTCATTGGTAATCTTCCGCTTTATACCTGCTGTTTTCAGTCGATAGGCGATTGCTTCATCCCTGCCGTTCACTCCATCGGGATATGTAACCAACGCCATATTAAGATGCGTTCTTGTCGGGTCAGCATTATGCGGTATTACTTTTCTCTCTATGTGGTCGGATTGTGTGGCATCCGATGTGCCTTTTGCCTTCTTTACATCAAATGTGAAATTTCCCATATTGCGTGTTTTTAGTAGTTAGACTTGATTGATTTTTGGTTGCTCTCTGCATCGGCTTGCAGGGTTTCCAAAGGGCATTCCCTTTGGCTCGATAGGGAGTTTTTAGCGTTACGATAGTAATGCGTTAAGAAAACGCCCTATTGAGCTATGGTATTTTTGCTAAATACCTTTGGGAAAGCGAGCGTGCCGATTATAGCCCCAATCCCTTTTTTTTCTTTGGGGGTGGATTATGCATCCGCCTTGCGGATTGGACTTGCGACTTTTTCTCTGCCTGTTTTGCTTGGTTTCGGTGGCATAAGTAGTCGTTCAAATCCTTGTGTCCTGCGTAGTGATGCGACATATCTTGAAGCCTATTCCCGAACATCTTTTTCAGATTCTCATAGGCTCTTTGCCCTGCTTGGTCGTTGTCGAGAAAGCTACCTATTCGGGTGTATGGGTGGAGCAGTTGCTCGGCTTTTGAGAGGTTTGTAACGGAGTTCAGCACCATATAATCCTGCTCTTCTGTGCGTGGCTCTTCGGGATTGTTGTTCACTCGAATTGTAAGGAAAGAGAGATAATCCATAAAGCCCTCGAAGAGATAGCACACATCTCGCTGCTCTCCTTGCTGTCGGATATGGGTAATATCCTTTGGAGCAAGACAACCTTTGAAATAGCGGTTGCGAAGTTCATAGCCACCAGAGATATTTGGGAAGCCGATAGCGAAATATGGTTTGCCGTTATGCTCAAATCGCAACTCTTTACACTCTCTTTTGGCGAGTTCGATGTTTATTCCTCGTCCTCGCAGATAGTCGATAAGGGCAGGAGAAGATAACTCGCCAACCTGTACACCTTGAAAACTGCTGCTATGTGTCTTCTGCTCGCCAAAAGAGAATGTTGCCGGGCGTATGTATGGAGTTCGCTCTGCTATGCGTTCCAACAAATAGGCTACATTCTCGCTATGGTAGAGTTCCGCTGCCAATGCGATGATATTGCCACCCTTGCCGATACCGAAGTCGTACCATTGATTTAACTCTGTGTTTACCTTGAACGAAGCATCGGCTTCGTTCCTCAGCGGTGATTTATACCATAGGCTCCTGCCTTGTTGCTTAACAGGCGTATAACCTAAACTTTGCAGATAGTCTGCCAACTTGATTTGTTTTGCGTCTTGGATTGTCATATTACATACGGTTTTAAGGTTGATGAAAATTTGTTGATTTGATGAATTATTGATGTAATATGCTTATATACAGACTTGTAACAGCTCAACATATTCTCAACAAACCACTCACCAAAAGAGAAATCTACAATTGGGCGTGTGCTGTATCTCAACTTCTCTTTTGGCTTGTTGAGATTTTGTTGAGAGTGTATATTGTTTATTGTCAGTGTGTTTATACTCATATTCAACAATTCAACAGAAAATAGTAGTGTTACAGGGATTCAAGCTGCTCCCTTGTGATGGTGTAGTAGCGTCCCACTCTCCTTATCGGCTCATAATGGCAACTTTGGTTGTAGTTGCCTTGATAGGTGGTATAGGTAAGCCCGTTGGGTGCAGGTGTCAGTTTCCAACACTCCTGCACCACCTTACGCACTTGGTGTTTCTCAACCTTTACCTGAGAGTGCATCAACAGCACAATAAGGTCGTTAAGGCAGAATGAAACGCTATCCACATTCATAGTTGCCATAATGTCGAGCAGCAGCTCCGACATCTCTATCTCCAATCGGTTACGGTTGCTGCGGATAATCCTCTGCAATGCTTCGGTATGCAGCAATGAGGGATTGAACCACATTCGGCTCTCCCTCTCGGTGGATAACTTTCGATTGGTGAGGAAATGGAGAAATGCGGGTATCTCTGCTTTCAAGCGTTGCAGGAAGTTGGTATCATCGGACTGCAAGCGGTTTATCTTGCGTACCCAATAGCGTGTTTCCCCTGCATCGATGATTACGGGCAGATACTCGTTGTTTGAGCATAGCACGAATTTGGCGAAGAATGCAATTTCATCACGGTCTTTGCCTTTGGCTTCCACCTTGTAGGATAGTGTGGTACTCAGATTCTTCAATCGTTCACTATCCTCCCTGCGGTTGAGCAGCACCTCATCAACCACAATAAGAAGTTTGCCTGCCCAATCGGAATTGAATTGACTGCGGAAATCCTCGTTGGTGTTGAATGTTACATTGTTCTGAAAGAGGGCTTTCAGAAAATTAAGGAATGTGCTCTTGCCTGTATTGCGTTCCTCCGATACCAATAACAGGATTGGCAACTTCTGAACGGGTCGCAGGTAGAGCAGTTGCAGATAGTCCATACCCAACTCGTATTGCTCACCGAAGATATGCTCCACCAATGAACGGATAGAGGGAAAATCACCCTCTTGCGGTTGGTGGTCTATCGGCTCATATAGGTTAAGGAACTTGCCGATTACAGGACGATAGCCGATGTGTTCGGGTACAGTACAAAATCCGTCATACTTGGGAACACTGCCGATGTAGTCCTTGCCATAGTCTTGGCGGAGTGTTTCATTGTTCCAAGGGATACGCTTCTTTACATATCCACCGTTCAGTCTCGGTTGCTCCACAATCTTGTAGAGCGTTGTTCCCACTCGGATAAATTCTTCTTTTGCCATACCACCATCTGATGGCGGCTTATGGCTTGATGTTACTTTGTTAGCTTCCATTTTCAAATGCTTTTAAGTTCAAAAAATGTCAGCTACAAAAATATAAGTGATTGACGGATAAGTTACTACGCAAATCATAGCAGAATAGTGAATAAAGTACTATAGGGATTGGAATTTGAGGGGTGCATAAACAAAGTAAGTCCGAAAACAGGTCGTAAACCTATCTTCGGACTTACCTTGACTGACTAATCAGCCGATATGCGGACCTGCCGACTTATCAGCTTGCCGATATGCCGGTATTACGACATACCCATTGGAGAGTTTGCAAGCGAAAAGAGATAACATATTTTCTCTTTTCGTCCGCATATTCTCTTTAACAACTCACTACGTATCTTCTCCGCACCGTATGAGTTGATACGGAAAGCAAGGGTTGCAATCATATCCATATTGTAGAGGGTAGCCCAATAGGTATATGGCATTACTTCGCAATGTTGCGTATATTCCGCTATTACTCCGCTTTTGTGTATGGCTCGGATTGCAACCTTTAGTGTGGGTGCTGCCACATCGAACAGCACCACAAGTTCAGCAAAAGACATCCATACATTGCCATCGGGTATGCTCACATTACCCGATTCGCTGATTGTTATAATTGCTCGTTCCATACCTTATGCCATTGTGGTGTTACCGAATGATTGATTAAGTTGGTTGCCGAACATCGTTAAATCCTTGTCGATTTTCTCGGTGGTAATCTTCGCATATAGCTGTGTTGTAACGATGTTCGTATGTCCTAAAACTCTACTTACACTCTCGATTGGCATACCTTTACTGAGGGCAAGGGTCGCAAATCCATGTCTTGAGCAATGGAATGAAATGTCCTTGTCGATTCCACACTCTTTTATCATCTTTTTCAATGGTTTACATATACTCCAATAGTTCAAATTGGGGAATACGAGTTTGTTCTCTTGGAATGGCTCGTATCGCTTGATAATCTGCAACGGAATATCCAACAACTTAACTTGGAACGGTATTTTGGTTTTGTGTCGCTTGGATAATATCCATTTCTCACCGTTTATTTCTACAATATCATCGGTGGTAAGTTCCTTAATATCCACGAATGACAAGGCTGTAAAACTTGCAAACACAAACAGGTCTCGGATATATGCCAACTTGCTATCCGTAAAATCGTGTGTCATCACCGCTTTTAATTCATCTTCGGTCAGAAACTCCCTCTCCTTAACATTGGGGCTTATGTGAAATTGAGCAAATGGGTTTCTCGGCATCAATCCGTTGTAGTGGGCACGCATAACAACACCCTTGAGCCACATACAATTTGCCCAGATACTGCCATTCTGCAAACCTCTGTCTGTTGCGAGGAATACCGCAAACTCCTTGATAAAGTCGGGAGTCAGCTCAATCATAGACATATCGTTACGCTTGTAATTCGCCTTGATGAATGCTGCAACATGGTTTCTCGCCCGTACTCTTGACATATAGGTGGCCATCACACGGTCTGTGCCTACACGCTTCTTGAATGTGGCATTATCCTTATCAAATGCTCCGAGCAGTGTTTCATACTCTGTTCCGATGCCTTGATAGGCATTGCGTACCATTTCGGCAGTTACATAGGCTTCTCTATCCGACAGGCGTTGATAGTGTTTGATGATTTGAGCCTTGATATTATCCAAAGCAAGATTGATTTCTCTTGCTTCCTTGCTCTTACCTTTGGCTCGGTTGCCTTTCACATCCCAAAGTTCTTTCGGAATGGTACGCTTACAACTGAATTGGGCCACTGAGCCGTTGATTGTCACTCGTCCCATAATGGGGACAATACCATTTTTCTCCTTGCTTGCGTTCACGTAGAACAGCACCTTAAATGTACTTCGCATAATCCAATCTTTTTTGGTTACAAAATTAGTTGTCAGCGAGTTATACATTGATACGCAATATGATGCAGAACTATGAAACGTGACGACACAAAGAAAAATCTTACTCGTTTTCGGGTAATGATTAGGCAACTGTTCTATTTCATTACCTTGCGTTTCTTTGCTAAATTGCTATTTCCCGTATTTCCGAGATTTTCAGCGTAATGCGTTTATTATCAGTACAAGATGCACTATTATTCCGATTTCGGTTGATTATTCCAGCGTTTTTTAGTATATTTGTCAGACACTAATTTAATCAGTTCAATACCATGAGAAAACTTACACACATGCTCCTTGCAGGCACTCTCATCCTAGCCTGCTCTTCATGCGGAGTAGAAACAACAGCCAACTATCAAGTCATTCCCCTGCCCCAGGAGGTTGCCTTGAGTCAGGAATCCCCCTTCAACCTGAATGACGGTACCATCATCGCCTACCCCGAACACAATGAACTTTTGAAACGCAATGCCGAGTTTTTGGCCGAATACATCAGCCAGTCCACCGGCCACACCCTCCAGACAGAAGCCCTTGCCCCGGGGAGCGAAGCGCCCAAAGGCGCCATCACATTGGGACTGGATCCGGCCATCGGCAACCGGGAAGGCTATGTGCTGACCGTCAAAGCCGACCGGGTGACCCTAAACGGACAGACCGAGAACGGGGTGTTCTACGGTATACAAACCCTGCGTAAATCAATCCCCGCCGAAACCAAAGCCACCTCTATCCTATTGCCTGCCGGCAGCATCCAGGATGAACCCCGCTTCAGCTACCGGGGCATGCACCTCGATGTGGGCCGCCACTTCTTTCCCATTGAGTTCGTAAAAAAATACATAGACTTGCTGGCACTTCACAATATGAATACCTTCCACTGGCACCTCACCGAAGACCAAGGCTGGAGAATAGAAATAAAGAAGTATCCCAAGCTGACGGAAATTGGCGCCTGGCGCGACCGTACCGTTATCGGCCGGAACACCGAAGAGTATGACAACACCCGGTATGGCGGTTTCTATACGCAGGAGCAAGCCAAAGAAATCGTAAAATATGCCGGGGAGCGCTATATCACGGTCATCCCCGAAGTAGACCTGCCCGGACACATGCTTGCTGCACTGGCCGCCTATCCCGAAATGGGATGTACCGGTGGACCGTATGAAGTGTGCCCACGTTGGGGCGTATTCGAAGATGTGCTGTGCATCGGCAACGAAAAGTCCATGCAGTTCCTCGAAGATGTCATGGCCGAAATCATTGACATATTCCCTTCCAAATACATCCACATCGGCGGTGACGAAGCTCCCCGCACCCGTTGGGAAAAGTGTCCCAAATGCCAGGCACGTATCAGAACCGAAAAATTGAAAGCCGACAAGAACCATACTGCCGAAGACCGTCTGCAGAGCTATTGTATGACACGTATCGAAAAGCTCCTCAATAGTAAAGGACGCCAGATTATCGGCTGGGATGAGATTCTGGAAGGCGACGTCGCCCCCAACGCAACTGTTATGTCATGGCGTGGCTCGGCAGGAGGAATCAAGGCGGCCCAACTGGGACACGACGTGATAATGACACCCAATGACTATTGCTACTTTGATTATTACCAAAGTGAGGATACCCGGCACGAACCATTTGCCATCGGAGGCTTTGTCCCATTGGAGAAAGTATACAGTCTGAATCCTACCGCCTCACTGACCGAAGAACAAGCCAAGCACATACTCGGCACACAAGCCAACCTTTGGACAGAATACATCCCGACCAGCGAACAGGTAGAGTATATGGTTCTCCCCCGTATGGCCGCCCTTGCCGAAGTACAATGGACACAACTGGAAAAGAAAGATTATACAAACTTCACTACCCGACTGGCCGGACTCATCGGCCTCTACCGGAGAGACGGGCTCAACTACCGGGAACCCTTCCGACAGCAGGCAGACTCCACAGCGACCGAGAAGAAGTAATCAGAACTGGAAATAGATAAACGGCTGTATCTCCGAACTTTTCATCTGAATGACCAGATAGATTACAGCAAGCATCAGTACCGCCTTTCCCAACAAGGGGAGGCGGATTACTGTTTTTGTGCAAGCACGTTCCCAACTGTCGGGCACAAAATGCAGCAGATAGCCCAATGCCATCAGTGCAAACACTTCCCAATAACCCTCTACCAGCTGCGGGAAGAGTTGCGGACGGAAAGTAGTGAATATCTGCTTCAGCATATCCATTGATGTGGAGAACTCCGCATTACGGAAGAATATCCAGCAGAAACAAACAAAATGGAAAGTGACAAGCACTCCGAAGAAGCGGTGGATGCCATGGCTCTCCGTCCCCTTCTTACGCCCGGTAAGCGTCATCCAGAACTTATGGGCTGCAAGCGCAACGCCATGCATCATTCCCCAAAGTACAAAATTCCACGAAGCGCCATGCCACAAGCCGCCCAGGAACATGGTAATGATGAGATTGGCATATTGGCGGATTTTCCCCTTCCGGTTGCCTCCCAAAGAAATATAAAGGTAATCGCGCAACCAGCTGGAAAGCGAAATATGCCACCGCCTCCAAAATTCCGTAATGGAAGCGGACTTATAAGGGGAATCGAAATTGATATTGAAATGGAAGCCCAGCAACAAGGCAATGCCGATAGCCATATCACTGTAACCGGAGAAGTCGCAATAAATCTGCAAGGCATAGCCATAAACACCTATCAGATTCTCCACCCCCGAATAAAGAGTAGGATTATCAAAAATACGCTCTACAAAGTTAACGCTGATATAGTCCGATATAACCGCTTTCTTGAAGAGCCCACTCACGATGAGGAAGATTCCACGTCCGAACATCTCATTGGAGACAAACAGCGGGCGGCGGATTTGCGGAATGAAATCACGGGCACGTACAATAGGACCCGCCACCAACTGGGGAAAGAAAGAAACATAAAAAGCATAATCCAACAAACTGGTCAGAGGCGTTATCTGGCGACGGTACACATCTATCGTATAGCTCAACGACTGAAAAGTGAAAAAAGAGATGCCCACCGGAAGGAAAATATCCATTGTCGTGAACGTGCCTCCCGTCAGCGAGGCAAAAGTTTCGCCCAGAAAATTGGTGTACTTGAAGTAACACAACAATCCCAAATTGATGAACAGACTCAACACAACCCATGCCTTACGTAGCCAGGGAATAGCCTCGCGTGCCATCAAGCGTGCAATGAAAAAGTCACAGACCGTCACCAGTCCAAGCAGGAAGAAATAAGTGCCACTACTTTTATAATAGAAGTAATAGGAAAACAAGGTGACAAACAGCAAACGCGCCGTCGTCCGGCGTTGCAACAACAGATAAACCAATATAAAAGCGACAAACAGCCAGAGGAAAATACCACTGCTGAATATCATCGGGGCTTGCGGGTCATAAGTGAAGACATCGCGCAAACGGTCCAAGTCTATATTCAATCCGGATAAAAATTCGTCAATATTCCACATAATCGTTATAAGCTTTTAACAAGGCCTGGTAGAACAGCTCGCCTTGCAGGCGGTAACCGTCCGGCAAATAGTGTACATGGTCCGGACGCATCAATCCGGCTTCCTGCCAGTTGAGGCAGGCACGGTGGGTACCGCCAAGTATTTCGTACATGTCCCATACCGCCAATCCGTTTTCATCGGCATAGCGGCGGATAGTCTGCACGGCAACGGCAGTACGCGGATTAATCTTATAGGTTCGACGACGGCGACGCTGCCGGAAACTCTCGTAAGAGCCCGGAGGAGTGGTCATCAACATCGGTACATTCGGCAGTTTCTCGCGAAGCATGCGTACAAGGTCGTCCATCTGGCGATAGTGCAGCATTGTATTGTAACGGCGGTTATGGCTTTCATTCGTCCCGAAGGAAAGAATAAGCAGGTCGGGATGCAGAGCCGCAATATCAGCAATACGGTCCGGACGGGTGAAAGTAGTACAAAATGCACCGTTGATACCTACATCGGTATAAGAGACTGCCCCGAAAGTGTCCTGCATCAACGCACCGGTGGTACGGGGGAAGATATGGCCGCGTATATGGCTGTCGCCCACATGTACGATGCGAAGCGTATCAGCGGAAGCGCCCAGCCGAGACAGACGCAACTTCTCCCAGAAAGGATTAAGAATACCCAGACTGTCGGTAAGTACATTCTCCTTCATTTGCCGGAATGCGGCGGGAAAAGTTATCAAAGGGACAGACACCGTATCCGTACGTTGGGAATAGAGGCAGAGAGTATCACAATCCGCTCCACCGGCATGACACGAAAGGCTGCCTGGCAATACATCTTGTGCATGGAGCGGCCCTATCGCCGCAATCAGCACCAGCACCGCGCAGCAAATCGTACATCGTAAATCCTCCTTATGGCTCCTCTTCATAGTAGGCCCTCCTTCTGTCATACTGTTCCTTGCCATAAATCAAAGACTCATAAAGTAATCCCGCAAGATGCTTTCCACCACGGAAGTTGATGTGCGTATAATCATAATTGGCCAGTGACGGCTTGGCATGCACCATCTCTGCCATACTACCTTCCCCACCCATAGCCTCGAACATGTTCCAGAAAGCGACAGCCTCATCCGCCGCCAAATTCTGTTGATAACGAACCAGATTCTTGATACCGGGCATGGTACGCAGCTCCCCTTCTTCGGTCTTATAGTCCCTATCGCCCACGCTGACTATGAGGATGGCTGCTTGCGGAAAGGCCTCCTTGAGATGCTGCACCGTTGTCTGCATGCCGGCAATGTACTTGTCGTAATTCCGTCCGCGCTCTGTAGCCACATTCAGTCCGTACTGCAGGATTATCAAATCGTAAGGACGCTGTTCATTGAACTCACGCATCATCCACACGGGAACAGAGCGGAGGGAAAGGCCGGAGCTGCCACGCAGTGAGAAGTTATCCAGCACAATGCCGGAAGTACCGTCCATGGCAAGGCCATAAAACAAGGTGGAGTCCGCACTTTCCACCGTCCAACGGACAGAACCGATATTTCCCTCTACCGTCATCTCCTGCAAATCATCAATCGGCTCAAAAGTCTCGGTAGTTGCTTCGCCACGATTGACGCGGACAGAAAGGGTGGTTGTGCCACGGTTATAGAAAAAAATACTGGCACGCTGGCAAGTATCCAGACGGGAGGCATAGTTCTTCTGCCCCCGCAGTTCCACATAAGCACCGGTATTCGGAATAAAGTAATGTCCGGAGACTCCCAGCTTGCTACGGTCAAAGAACACGGAGTCCATGACAGAATGACTCTGCCATCCGCTGAAGGAATGACGCACTGTAGGACGGAAGCCACTGGTCATGGACGTAATGGTGACAAAACCTACTCCGCAACCGCCATATTTCTGCTGAAGCATCTCGCGTAAATCAGCCGTCAGAATATCCGCTTCGATAAAGGAGTCGCCGAAGTAGGCGATACGAACCGGACGGGGTGCTTTGGCAAGCTCGTCGAGCGCCTGATAGAACCGCGTCATGCCACGCATGGTAGAATCGCTGTAATCTTCAATGCACGTCATGCCCGCACGGCAGGTGTCCACAAAGGCGGGCTTCACCTTCGGGGGCGGAGGCAGCAGGCTGTCCGGCTCACTCACCGGCTTGGAAGGACGACGCACGTCCCCCAAGATATCCACACGCCTCAGCACACGGCCACCCATCGTAATACTTGGCAACAGATGCATCAGCAACAATGCACCCCATACGATAAACGCCAACAGACCCGTATATTTCAATGAATTCTTTTCCATACCTAATGTGGCCGCAAAGATATAGATATAGGTTGAAAAAATCTCTCCGGACAAAAAAGAATTATCCCCAAAGAAACAAGATTTTTTCTCCGGGGATAACGGTTATAGACAGAGCAGACCCGATTAAATGGTCTGTTCGATATTCCAAACAAAAGCACGGAGTCCGAGTTGCTCGGTCTCCTTGTCCATCCGGTGGAGCGCTTCGAGCAACGGAGCCACCTTAGCCTCATCTATGATAGTGATGATGGCGGAACACATACTGGGCCAGGCATGGCTGCCATAGTGCGGTTCCCCCGTCTTACTGCCACGCCCCTGTACTTGCTGCCAATAGCTGAAGCCGCGGCAGTTGTGGCGGTCAAGCAATGCCATGATACGTTCAAAGAACGCTTGGTCGAATGTTATAAATACTGATTTCACGCTATATAATGTTTAGTGATTAATGTTTAATGATTAACGGATAATGATTAATCATTGTTTACGTGGTTTCGTCATCTTCTCCTTATGCAGCTGGTAATAATCATTCAGCTCACGGTCTTTCTTAATCTTCTTACGCGTGCGGCGAATACCGATACCGGCAAACGAGCAATAGAGCACGGGGACAAGAATCAATGTTAGGATGGTAGACACCGTCAAGCCGCCAATTACGGCAACACCCAACGGACGCCACATCTCGGCACCTTCACCCTGCCCTACAGCCATCGGCACCATACCGAGGATAGTGGTCAGTGTAGTCATTAATACCGGACGCAAACGGCTGCGGCCTGCCGTGACTACAGAGTGAAGCACCGCTTGACCACGTTCGCGGCAAAGCGTGATGTAGTCGATGAGTACGATACCGTTCTTCACCACAATACCAATCAACATGATTCCACCCAAAAGCGACATCACATTCAAATTGGTTCCCGTAAAGAATAATGCCATCAACACACCGCTGAATGCAAATGGAATGGAAAACATGATGATGAACGGATAACTCAAAGACTCAAACTGAGCTGCCATCACAATGAATACGAGAATAACAATCAATACAGCCAGCGTTCCCAAGTCGGAGAATGAATCCTGTTGGTCCTCATACGAACCCGAAATCTGGATAGAAACACCACTTGGTAGGTCCATCTTATCAATTATAGCATTACCATCGGCCACCACATCGCCCAAAGGTGCTCCCGAAATAACCGCAGATACAGTAACAATACGCTCACGGTCTTTACGTTCGATGGTAGGAGGAGCAGAACGCTCGACTACTTTGCCGAGGTCTTTCACGCGGATACCCTCACCGGAAGGCGTATAAATAAGGATGTTCTCCAAATCTTCAATCTTTGTACGGAATTCGGGAGCGTAACGCACACGGATGTCGTACTCGTCACCATCTTCGCGATAATAAGATGCCAAAGCACCATTTACACGATTACGCAGATAGTTGGAGGCAGTAGAAAGATTCAAGCCATGCAATGCCAGCTTCTCACGGTCAAAGTCCACCTGATATTCGGGCTGATAATCCTGACGGCTGATGTTCACTTCACTCACACCTTTCACCTGCAACAATTTCTCTTTCAGTTCGGCTGACACTTTGTCCGTAGCGGTGAAGTCGTAACCATAAACCTCAAAGTCGGCACTTGCCTGGGCGCTCATGCCGCCTGTGCTACCGCCCAGAATAACCTGCGCCTTGTCCAATTCGGGATACCCCTTCAAGTCCTCACGCATTTCGTCGCAAACGGTTTCCAGTGTCACGTCACGGTCTCCCGGACTCACCAGACTGATATTGAAACTAATGATATGACTACCGTTGTCCTGCATGGAAGCAAACGTATTGTCAGAGTCCGCCTGCCCCACAGTGTAGTTGCAAACTTTCATCATATCTCCGTAGCGCGTCATCCACTTGTTTGTCAGTTCCGAAGCCAATGCTTCCGCACGCTCCACACGGGCCCCGATGGGCAACTGAAGGTTGATACCGATGCGGCTATTGTCTGCTGCCGGGAAGAACTCGGTACCGATGTACTTGGCACAGAACAGACTTGCCACAAAGAATGCGGCACAGCCTGCCATAACCGTCAGACGATGGCGCACAGCCCAGTTCAACCGGTTCTGATACCACACGTCAAGACCGTCCAGCGCACGCTGAATCGGCGTATAGAGCGTAAGGAACATCTTACTCTGCTTTTTCTGCAAACGCAGAAGCTGCGCACACATCATCGGGGTGAATGACAAGGCTGAAACTGTGGAAACCGTCATAATCACACACATCATCCATCCCAACTGACGGAATAACACACCGGACATACCACTTACCATCGTCAATGGGAAGAATACCGCAATCATAGTCAGCGTAGATGCAATTACGGAGATGGCCACCTCGTTCGTGGCATGTATCGCTGCCTGCTTCGGTTCGGAACCCCGTTCAATATGGGTCGTTACATTCTCGAGTACCACAATGGCGTCGTCCACCACGTTACCAATAGCAATAGAGAGACAAGAGAGCGAGATGATATTCAGTGAACCGCCGTCGATGATACCCAGATAGATGAACGAGGCAACCAGTGACATCGGTATGGTGATACAGATGATGACCGTGGCACGCCAACGCCCCAAAAAAACGAACACCACCAAGATAACGAACAGCATAGCGTACATAATGGTTTCCTCCAAGCTGTCTATCGTATTCAAGATGTTATCGGAAGTATTGACAATGATCCCCAGCTTCACATCGCTCGGCAGTGACTTCTGCAACTGTGGCAACATATCAATTACCTTCTGCGAAATGGCTACAGAATTGGCACCCGATTGTTTCTGCACCACAATCATAGCGCCCTGCACACCGTTGCTATACGTCTTCTGTGCACGTTCCTCCACAGAGTCCACAACTTTTGCCACATCGCGCAGATAGACGGAAGCACCGTTGTGCGTACCTACCACGATGTTCTCCATCTCTTTGGGATCCTTGAACTCACCTTCCACACGCAGCGAATAGGTATTGCTACCCACATCGAACGTACCGCCCGGCGTATTCCGGTTTTCGGCACTGATAATAGAGCTGATAGTTTCTACAGAAAGGTTGTAGGCATCCAGTTTATTGGGGTCGCAATATACATTGACCTCACGCTTGGGGGCACCCGAAATGGACACCGTACCCACACCGGGCACACGCGCCAAGGGATTCGCCACGTTGTCATCCAATATTTTGTAAAGAGCCGGCTGGCTCTCCTCTGCCTGCACGGAGAGCAGCAGGATAGGAATCATGTCCGTACTGAACTTGAAGATGATGGGAGTTTCGACCTCATCGGGCAGCATGGAGCTCACCATGTCCAGTTTATCACGCACGTCGTTCGTCAGCACGTCTATGTCATATCCATACTCAAACTCCAGCGTAATCACGGAAATATTCTCCGACGAACGGGAAGTGATATGCTTCAAGTTGCTGACCGAATTCAGCACGTTTTCCAACGGACGGGTCACGTTATTCTCGATGTCCGAGGCACTGGCACCCTGATAGGTCGTCATCACCATAATGGTGTTGGTCTCGATGTCCGGATAAAGGTCTACCGGCAATTTCGACAGAGAGAACAGACCAAATATAGCCACTGCCAGGAAGCAGAGCGAGGTCATAATCGGTTTCTTAACCGCTCCTTCGTATAAACTCATAAGATTAATTCTTTAATTTGCCAATGTGCTAATATGCTAATTGGCTGCGCAATGTAGCTACATCGGCACATTAGCATATTATCACATTACCACATTACCATATTATTTTTCTACCTCGACTTCCACACCATCGGCTAATTTAGACTGCCCAGCAATAACAACTTGAGAGTTATTGTCTACACCGGAAATCAACTCATACTCCGTATCCATACGACGGCCAAGCTCTACCTTATTATAAGACACCTTGCCGTCCTTGTAGACATAGACATAGCGGTCGCCTGAACCGGCACGCTTCACAATGGCCAGGTCGGGAACAACCACGTGGTCCTGTGTTCCGAAGTTCAGCGTGGCGCGGGCAAACATTCCCGGACGTACGCGCTGATCACGGTTGACAAGCTGTATCTCTACCGGGAAAGTACGGGTAGCCGGGTCGATGGTAGGATAAACAAGGCTGATTTTGCCTTCGAACTCCTCGTCACCATAGACATCTACTTTCACGGATACGGGAGCGCCCTTCTTCACTTTGGTAAAGTAGCCTTCGGATACGTTGATGTATAGTTTTACCGGAGTGATTTGCTCCACTACCAGTACCGGTTCTCCACCGCTATACATATCTCCGTTATCGTAATTGCGTGCCGTCACCACCCCGTTAATGGGACTGAGCAACGAGGTGTTCTCCAAGAGATTCTTATAGGAAGTCTCACGGATGTCGAGATTCATCTTGGCGGTATCCCACTCCGACTTGGAGGCACCGCCTACCTTATACAACTCGTCAATACGCTTGAACTCTATCTGCTGGTTGTCCAACTGATATTTTATCTGCTTCAGATTGGCAGCATCCATGCTGACCAGCTTCTGGCCTTTCGACACGCGGTCGCCCACCTCCACAAAGATGCGGTCTATACGCACCGGAGAAGAGGGAGCAATATTGTTTTTTACTTCGGCTTCCACCGTAGCGGTGTATTCCTGAATCTGTTCCACGGGACGGGACGACACCTCGGCCAGTTTCACCCTCGGCTTCTCGTCCACCTTCTCAGCAGCAGCTTTATCACTACCTCCGCTACATGCCCCCAACATGGCAACAACCAGCAGGGCCATCCATTGAAAACCTTTTTTCATATCGTTGTTCTTATTTCTATTCTTCATTCTTAGTTCTTCATTCTTCGTTCTCTGCAATATAATCCTTTCCCAGCACTTGGTCAAGGTCAGCCTTCGCTACCAGATAATCATAGATGGACTGATTGTAAGTCAGTTCAGCCTCCGTAAGCTGCACTTGTGATGTGTTCAGTTCCAACACCGTACCTTTGCCTACCTCATAGCGTTTACCGGCAATCTGCACAGCTTTCTGTGCCTGCATCACATTCTCGCGGTTGCTGACAACCTGCTCGGAACTGGCAGCCATGTTGTTCTGGTAGCTGGTAATCTGCATGTTCAGCTTTCGCTCTGTGTCCAGACGGTTCTGCTCCAACTGACGTATCTGAATACGGTTGGACTTGAGCTTGGTGAAATTGCTTGCCTTATACAAAGGAATACTCAGCGTAAACATCAGTGCGGAACTTCCGCTCCAATTATAATCGAGGATGTTCCAATCCTCGTTGTAGAGTGACTGGTACTGGTAAGAATAGTTCATACCCAAAGTAGGCATGAAGTTGGCACGGAGTGACTTGATGTTCTGATTGAGCATCTTCCGGTTCAAGTCCAACTGCTTCATCGTCGTATTATTGTTCAGATTGGCAGCGGGCTGATTCAGTTCATTGGCAAACAGCTCCGTCTCATAGTTGCCGAGATTGTCGGCAATCTCTATATCCACATCGGCCGTTACCCCCATCAGTACCTTCAACTGCAACTTGGACAACGTCACGGCATTACCCGCCGAAATCACATTCGGCTTAATGCTGCGCATCTGCACCTCGGCACTGATTTTATCGAACTCACTGACGGCACCCTGCTGATACTTGGCATTGACAATGTTGTAGTTGTCTTCCGCCAGCTTATAGCTCTTCTGCAACACATCGTAGGAGTCTTGCGTCAGCATCAGCTGATAGTAACCCTTAGTTACCTGGTTCACCAAGTCCAGCTTAGAAGCCCGTGACTTTTCCACAGCCAGTTCAATGTCTGTCTTCGTCATCGACATGGCCTTATATACGCTAGGGGCGAATATGGGCAAACTGATATTCAGCACCCCGCTTACCGTATTCGAATTGTCCATACCCATCTTGAACGACTGTCCGCCAAGATTCATCTGTGCCGCACTGATGGTATGATTCCACGTACCGTCAATGCTTGCCTGCGGAAGCAAGTTCTGCCAGGTCTCCTTGTGAGTCACTTTCTTCAAAGCAATTTCTTCCTCCGCCACCTTTATGGTAGGATTGTCGCTTAAAGCAATCTCCAAGGCACGGTCAAGGGTCAGGGTCAGGGTATCCTTTGCCTCTTGTGCGCGCACATAGCCGCCGGCATACAGCACAGCAACTGCCAACAGTAGTGCTCTTCCTACCCAAAATCTCTGCATCTTCATAAATCAAAAATAGATTATTTATTAAAACTACTCCTTCGTTTCATCCGGCTTTACCTGATTCTTGCGATATTCGCAGATAAAGTCCTCCAGGACACGGGCACCCTTCTCCGTAGAGATACCGCGCAAGAAAGTGAACATGATAGATTCGTACACTTCAAGGAAAGAATACTCATTGCAGATGTCCGAATTCATCAGCAAATCGAGCTGGTCGCGCACGAGCAGATTGATAATGGCGAAATTCACATCATCACGAAAAATGCCTTGCTTCACGCCCTCTTTGAAGAAGTTCACTGTATCTTCCGAGCTCCGGTTCCGATTGTTCTTCATCAGCTGATAAGCCTTGGGATATTTCTTGATATCCTCAAAAAACTTCTTGTTCGTGGCATGAAAACGCTCTATGCTCCACTGATAACATCTCAACAAAACTTCCAATACGTTACTGGAAGTCTCTATTACTCCTTTCACAAAAATATCACCATCCTTCTGGGACTTCAGGATACATTCTTCCAACAAGGTTTCCTTGTCCGGAAAAACTTCGTAGAGAGTGCGCTTAGAGATACCCAAAGATGCGGCAATCTCATCCATCGTGATACTTTTTATTCCATTTGTTGTAAATAATTCTACGGCGGCCAGAATGATACGTTCCCTCAGTTCCACCCGTGATGTTGAATGCTTCGTGTGTTCGCCCATTTTTCTTCCCTTTCTAAACTAAAACTATTTTTATTCATTATCGGAATAAAACGGGACAAATATAGAAAGAAAACTCAATTCGCCAATTAAGTTTCCTTTCTTATTGTTAACAGATTAATAATTATTATGTTTCTGGCAGATTTATTGGGAAGTTCCTAATAATCAAACTTTGTCCGGTTGAGGAAAGCGACTGTCTTATGGATTTCCTTATACATCACGATGTCTTCCTTCACAAAAGGGACTTCCTTGCGATATTCGTGCAGGAAACGCTCCAGAACGGGAGAAGTCTTTGCCGGACGGCGGAAGTCGATGCCTTGAGCGGCATTCATCAGTTCGATGGCAAGGATATGCTCCAGATTGTCCATAATGCGATAAAGCTTAGTAGCTGCATTGGCACCCATGCTGACATGGTCTTCCTGCCCGTTGGAGGAAACGATGGAGTCGCTGCTGGCGGCATAGCAGTACATCTTATTCTGGCTTACCATAGACGCGGCAGCATATTGCGGAATCATGAAACCGGAGTTCAGACCGGGATTGGCCACAAGGAATTCCGGAAGTCCACGCAGCCCCATGATAAGCTGGGCGATGCGCCGCTCGGATATATTGCCCAGCTCTGCCAGGGCAATGCCGAGAAAGTCGTAGGAAATGGCAAGCGGCTGGCCGTGGAAGTTACCGCCCGAGATGATACGGTCCTCATCGGGGAAGATGGTGGGATTGTCCGTCACAGAATTGATTTCCGTCAGCAGGACGGAAGCCACGTAACGGATGGCGTCTTTCGTGGCCCCATGCACCTGAGGGATGCAACGGAACGAATAAGGGTCTTGTACATGCTGCTTGGGACGGGCTATCAGCTCGCTGCCTTCCAATAGTTTGCGGAAGTTGGCACCCGTTTCTATCTGGCCCTTGTGTGGACGAATCTGCTGGATACAGTCCATAAACGGATCTATACGCCCGTCGAAAGCTTCCAGGGAGAGGGCGGCAATCAAGTCGGCTTTCTTGGAGAGACGGAAGGCTTTGAGAAGAGCAAAGACACCGTTGGCACTCATAAACTGGGTGCCGTTGAGTAATGCCAATCCCTCTTTACTCATCAGCTTCACCGGTTCCCAACCGAACTCGTCGAGCACACTGATAGCCTCGCGCTTCTTTCCTTTATAATAGACATCGCCCACACCGATAAGCGGCAGGAAGAGGTTGGCCAGAGGAGCCAGGTCGCCGGAGGCGCCCAGTGAGCCACGGTCATAAACGATAGGCATCACGTCGTTATTGAAGAAATCGAGGATGCGCTGCACGGTGATGACCTGCACACCGCTATGCCCCAAAGAGAGAGCATGCGCCTTGAGCAACATCATCAGTTTGATGATGACCGGGCGTATCTCCTCGCCCACACTGCAAGCATGGCTCTTGATGAGATTTTCCTGCAAGGTGCCCAGCTCGTCCGACGAAATGCTCTTACTGCACAACGAGCCGAAACCGGTGGTAATGCCATACAAGGGTTCTTCCGACTCCGCAATCTTCTTGTCCAGATAATCGCGGCACTTCTGTATCCGCAGCTTGGCTTCCGGAGCCAGCTCCAGTTTCAGATTTTCATTGATGATACGTTCGATGAGGTCGAAGGTCAACTCACCGGAACCTACATAATAGACATTGTTCATACTTTCAGCTCTTGATTGATTTCGTCCAACAATTCCTTTTCTTTCGCACAAGCCAAGTGTTCCAATTCGTCGGCTTCACTTTGGAGCTTGGACACAAACTCCTTGTCCTTCAGCGAACCCAGGTTGATGCGTACATTCATCAGTGCGCCCAGCACAGCCGAACGGGCAGACATCATGGCCACACAAGCATCCGTAACGGCATTGCGGTTGCCCAGGCGAGCTACATCCATGATAACCGTCATCAGCTCATACGCATTGCGTGCCACCTGCATGGGAACAAGGGCGGCAAACTTGGTAGCCGCCTGGATGGCAGTACTGCGCGCCGCCTTTTCCTCATCCGTAGCTTTCGGCATCTTGAAGCAGGCAAACACCTTGTCGTAGGCTTCAGAGTCGCGGTCTATATCTTCTACAAAAGCCCCCTTTTGCTGCAAGGCAACTCCGGAGATATGGCGCATCAGCTCTTCGTGAAGTTCATAACCTTTCTTACCGATGGTGAGGTTAGCAACCATAGCGGCAAGAGCAGAAGCAATAGCACCGTTCAAAGCGGCAATACTACCGCCACCGGGGACGGGATCGCTACCCGCCACTTTATTCAAAAATTCCTTTACTGTCAAATCAACTAACATGATATTAAATATTAAAGATTAAGGATTAAGAGGGGATATCAGCACTTCTTAAAGTACAGGATAAAGCACTCCCCCCTTTATGGTGGTATTGACACAATTCATACCTACATAATAAGGTAAAAAGTGATAATTATCCGTATTGAGCACTACGAAGTCTCCTTTCTTGCCCACCTCGATACTACCAATGCTGTCCGCACGGTTCAGAGCGGCCGCACCGTTCAAGGTCAGAGCAGTGATGGCCTCTTCAATACTCATTTTCATATAAATGCACGCCAAGGCAAATGTCAGGGGGATGGAACCGGAGAAACAACTGCCCGGATTGAGGTCGGTGGCAAGGGCCACGGCACAACCAGCATCAATCATTTCGCGCCCACGAGCATAGGGTTCCTTCAAAGCAAAGGCTGTCAGCGGAAGAAGGGTCGCCACAACTCCCTTGTCGGCCATGGCGCGGATGTCCGCATCCGAAGCATGCAGCAGATGGTCGGCAGAGACGGCAGAAAGTTCAGCAGCCAGTCCGGCACCCCCTAATGGTACAATCTCGTCGGCATGGAGTTTCAAGACAAGTCCCATTTCCTTGGCTGCCAGCAAAAGGCGACGGGACTGCTCGATGGAGAAAACGCCCTGCTCACAGAAGACATCGCAGAACTCTGCCAAATTATTATGAACCACTACGGGCATCACTTCGCGGATAATGTAGTCCACGTACTCGTCCGTCTGTCCGTTGTATTCTGCAGGCACAGCATGTGCACCGAGAAAAGTGGAGACAACGTCTACACGCTTGTGCTCGTCATTATTAAGGCTACGCATCACCCGAAGCTGCAGGAGCTCGGTTTCCTTGTCCAGACCGTAGCCGCTCTTTCCCTCTACGGTAGTCACTCCCATAGCACTCATCTGCTTCAGAAAGCCCTCCGCCTTGCTGCGCAGCTGGATGAAATTACATGCACGGGTAGCTTTCACCGTACTCACGATGCCTCCTCCACGTTCCATGATGGACATGTAACTCTCTCCCTTCAAACGCCAGGAGAACTCCTCGGCACGCTCGCCACCAAACACAAAATGTGTGTGTGAGTCCACAAAGCCGGGTAGCAGACACTTGCCGCGGGCATTGTAATGCCAGTAGTGCTGATAATAGCCGTCACGCTCCTCTCCACGGTTAGGTCCGACGTAGGTGATGATGCCATCGGTCACTTCCACCGTAGCATTGTCGATGATGCTCAGTTGCTCCATCTCCTTGCCGCAACGGGCAGAAAAGCCGAGGGGGGTCACTACACGGGTATTGAATATAATAAGGTTTTCTGTCATAAAGCCTCTCTCCTAACCCCTCCCCCGTAGGGAGGGGAATTAAGTTAGTACTATTTAATTCGGTTACATTCGTGCTTCTAAGACTTGCTCCATGGAGAAGTTCTCCAATCCCAGATAGTAGGACGCTGTATCTATCAAGGCCTCCATCGGCACCAGACCGATAATCTCACTGCCCACAATACTGACGCCGTAGCGGCGGGCTTCCACACGCACCAGTTCGAAAGCACGGTAGAGGGCGGTGCGGGTATAGTCCGTCATGTTGATGGATACCTGCGTGATGCCGCGGTCCTTCAACTCCACTCCCATTGCCTTGCAATAACGCAGTCCTCCGCCGATGAAACGGATTTTCTTAGCGATGTCATGGGCTATCTCCAGACTGGGGGTATTGAGGTTGATGTTATAGGCCACCAAAGGCATGCGGGCACCGATAGCCACTGTGCCTGCGGTGGGATGACGTTCGGCCAGTCCGAAGTCGGGATGCCATTCCGGTTGCTTTATCTTCTCGGCCATACCTTCGAACTCCCCTTTACGGACAGCAGCCAAATTCTCCCGATGAGGGGCAGAAGCAGACTTTTCATATAAGAAGACGGGAAGATTGTAACGTTTTGCAACCTCCTTGCCCACTTCTTTCGAGAGGGCAACGGCTTCTTCCATCGTCACATTCCGGATGGGGATAAAAGGTACTACATCTACAGCACCCATACGAGGATGCTGTCCCTGATGGTGATTGAGGTCTATCAGCTCTACCGCCACGCCGATAGCTTCGAGCACAGCATCACGAAGCGGTTCCGGCTCGCCCACTACGGTCACCACAAGGCGGTTGTGGTCTTCATCGTTACTGTAATCCAACAGTTTCACACCTTGTTTGCCCCGAAAAGGAGCTACTATCTTATCTATCTTCTGCAAATCGCGCCCTTCGCTGAAATTGGGGACGCATTCCATAATCTTATTCATAATGCTCTTTAAAAAAAAATATATATACTCTGATTTTTCAGACGCAGATGACGCGAATTCTTTTTATCGGAATACAGAGACGTCGGGATTCTTTTGAAAGAAAAAATCCGCGTTATCCGCGTCTAAAAAATGAAATCATCACTTTACTTACTCCTTCACCACTTTCTGCACCAACTTCTCATCAGCCACATACGGCATCGTGATATGATAGCCGTCTGCATGCGTACGGTTAAACTCCTCGCTCGTCTCCATGGCATGCGGATTGCGTGCCCACGAACGGCGGGCCACACCACCCATCACATCCCACAACATAGCGGAACGCAGGATTTCGTCTACCCGCTCACTGCCGTCGCACACCATGCCGAAACCGCCGTTGATGGCTTTTCCGATACCTACGCCACCTCCATTGTGCAAGGCCACCAAGCTCATGCCACGCGCACAGTTTCCGGCAAAACACTGCACCGCCATATCTGCCATGACATTACTGCCGTCCTTGATATTGGATGTTTCACGGAATGGAGAGTCTGTACCGCTGACATCGTGATGGTCGCGTCCCAACATAATGGGGCCGACCTCTCCCTTACGCACCATTTCATTGAAGCGCAAAGCTATATTCATACGTCCCACGGCATCCTGATAAAGAATACGAGCCTGCGTGCCTACCACCAAGTTGTTTTTCTCCGCATCACGAATCCAATTATAGTTATCCAAATCCTGTCCGCGACGTGTAGGGTCGATACATTCCATCGCCGCACGGTCGGTCTTCACCAAGTCTTCATGTTTTCCACTGAGGCACACCCAGCGGAACGGACCATAACCATAATCAAACAGTTCCGGTCCCATTATGTCTTCCACATAGCTGGGAAAGATGAAGCCGTTCTTATCATCTCCGTCCCGAGCAATTTCGCTCACGCCGGCATCGTAGACGGCTTTCATGAAGGAGTTACCATAATCGAAGAAGTACGTGCCGTGTTCCACCAGCCTTTTTATAGCCTTGAAATGACGCTCCAAGGAAGCATCCACCAGACACCGGAACTTCGACGGATTCTCGTGCAGCATATGGGTACGCTGCTCAAACGTCAGTCCGACGGGACAGTAACCGCCCTCATAGGTGGCATGGCAGGAAGTCTGGTCGGAAAGTAAATCTATGTGCAACTGCTTCTGCACCGCATATTCCAGCAAATCGACGACATTGCCGTGATAGGCCACAGAAACCGGGCGACACTCGTCCATAGCTTGTCGAGCCAGTGAGAAGGCTTCTTCCAGAGAATCTGTAACGTGTCCCACCCAGCCCTGGGTATGGCGGGTTTCGATGCGGGAAGCATCCACCTCGGCAATGATTGCCGCCGCCCCTGCCATCTCGGCAGCTTTGGGCTGCGCACCGCTCATGCCTCCCAGACCGGAAGAAACAAACAAGCGTCCGCGCAAATCGCCGTCCTGCGGAATGCCCAGTTTCAGACGGCCTGCATTCAGCAACGTGTTGAACGTGCCGTGCACGATGCCCTGCGGACCGATGTACATCCAGCCGCCGGCAGTCATCTGCCCGTAGTTGGCAACGCCCATCTGCATAGCGGTGTGCCAGTCCTTCTGATTATCATAGAGCCCCACCATCAACGCATTGGTAATGATGACACGGGGCGCCTCGGGCTTGGACTTGAAAAGCCCCAACGGATGCCCGCTTTCGATGACCAGTGTCTGTTCGCGCGTCAACACTTCGAGGTACTGCTTGATGAGCCGGTATTGCATCCAGTTCTGACAGACCTGTCCCGTCTCACCATAGGTAACTAATTCATACGGATAAAGGGCGATGTCGAAACAAAGATTATTGTCAATCATCACCTGGAATGCCTTGCCTTCAATACAGTTCCCCTTGTATTCGTCGATGGGTTTCGCTTTGAGGTCGCCCTGCGGGCGGTAGCGGTAGCCGTAGATACGTCCGCGTGTACGCAGCTCTTCCATGAACTCCGGAGCAAGGGTTTCGTGCAGCTCTTTGGGGATGTAACGCAAAGCGTTCTTCAATGCCGTAGCCGTCTGCGCAGGGGTAAGGGTGTAGCCACGGTCGGGTGCCCGCCGGATGCCCTCGACAAAGGAAGGATAGGAAGGCAATGTTTTACTTAAGGTTATCTCCATGTCCTATAAAGATTAAGGATTTACAAAGTGTCAGCCCACAAGGGCTGTATTTGCCGCAATATAGAAATAAATCCCGATATTCGCAATGAAATATCTGGATTATTTATCTTTTAGTCAGAAATCCACCACGGCACTTCGCCCGACACACTCGCTGTTTGTTACAACGCTTTCACCAGAGATTACCCAAAACCTGCAAACATTCCAGATGTTTTTCGTCTCCACACACTACATCTTATCAAAATAATCTCTATATTTGTGAAACTCTTCCAGAAGAAGACGAGATAAAATCATTAAAATCCCAAAACATATAGCTATGAAAAACTTACTATCAAGTATCATCCTGACAATCGGCATGCTTAGCTGTTCAGGTTGCACAGACCTTATGAAAGACGACGGTTCCAGAGGATTTGCCAACGTGGCCACCATCGTGGGAGATGCAGAAAACGGTTTCTACTGCTACCAGAGACACTATGCCGGTCTGGTTGTTTCGCACAGCAAGGAACTTGCCGGCAAGGAACGGGGTTACTTCAACTTTTACTACACAGAAGACGACCGAACCACCTCTACCAATGGCATGAAATATATCGACAATGCGCAGGTCTATACGATAGAGGCATACGAAACAGTCCATCCCCTCACCCGGGAGGAAGCAGATGCCGGACACATCACCGGCAATGAAAATTGTGCCATTCCCCAATCATTGTCTATAGATTATGCCTCTTACGGCTATGTGGATTTACAGGCAGGATTCTCCACCTTCAACCACATAAACGGCGAAATCCACGACGGAGAAGTGAATCTGGTATACGACGCAACCAAGCAGGAACCGGACACGCTCAGACTGCAACTTTGCTACAATCCGCGCATTCCCGACGGATGGACAAAAACAAGCCATCACTTCCGCACCGTGTCATGCGATATTTCTTCCCTATCTTCTCTCCAACAATGGAGCGATTCGCTGACCCTCGTCATTGATGACGGAAGCAAGGAGAAGCATCTGAGAAAAATGAGCCGGAACGACTTCTTGAAACCCAGCGCAGGAACTAAGTAGCCAAAATCAAAGTATTTTTTTTCTTTATTCAGTCTACGTTGGTTTTGGCATACCTCAAGAGCAACTCTCCTCTTTTGAGAATCAAGCTGTCCTGCGTCAGTTTTTCTATTGTCAGCGTATCCGTGAAAGAAATATTCTGGTGATTGCCGATGCTGGTACCTGAAAGTAACAACCGGTTTCCTACTTTTTTCCATGCCTCATATTTCAAGGTGGCCATGTTAATGGAAGAGGCGCTTCCGTCCCCATCAAGAACGAAACCTTGTTGCATGCCGGGCATTCCCGGAACCGGCTCCACCCAGGAGCCTTCAATGGAGGCATTGTTGCAAGCAGTCAAAGCAACCATGCCAAGAACAGCAGTTAAATCTCTCAATCTTTTCATGTCTCTTTTCTTTCTAAAACTATATTTCTAAACAAAGGAACTCTTGTATTTCCTCTATGTTCCTGCAAAATAATGTTTTTACGGGAGCTTCCATATATTGAAGAGTCTTTTCACAAAACAAATTGTGAATATTTATTTGGAAATTATTCAAGCTAGCATTACCTTTGTACCGAAATTCAAAAAACGATATGAACCAGTCTTTAACTACAACATACAATACGCGCAATGCTGCATGGGGCAACAAGACCTTATGCGGCCATTTCATAGTGCACGTACATTGGTTCAGCGGATTCATTTAACTACCCTGCAATTTACATTTTACTATTTTGCACTTCCCTTACCGAGAAAAGGAGGGAGAAATGCCGTGTATGGGGTTTCCATTCGGAAAAACCGGACTAACCTATGTATTCACCAAAAAGAAGAAGAAAACTTATGTTTACAATTATATCTATCATGTTTATAGGAATCGGTATCGGATACCTGATGCGTAACGTACAAATGTTGCAAAAAGTGGAGAAAAGCGCCTCGCTCACCATCTTACTGCTGCTCTTTGTACTCGGTGTATCCATCGGCTCCAACCGTCTGATTGTTGACAATCTGGGAAGATTCGGGTGGCAGGCCGCCGTACTGGCCTCACTGAGCATTACAGGCAGCATGCTGGCCTCACTGATGGTGTTTCACCTATTTTTCAAGAAAGGAGAGAAGAGATGAAGGGAAGTTTGACGGTTGTTGCATTTTTCTGTGCCGGCTGCCTGATGGGAGTAGCCAATGATTTTCAGTTCGACCTGCACGACTTATCCATGTATGTGCTCTATGCATTGATGTTCCAGGTGGGCATCGGCATCGGGAGCAACAAGAAACTGAAGGAGCTGGTCAAGAGCCTGCGGCCCAAAATGCTTTTGGTGCCGATGGCCACCATTGTGGGAACGCTGTTGTTCTCCGCCTTCGCCAGTCTGCTGTTGAGCCAATGGAGTGTGTTCGACTGCATGGCGGTGGGTAGCGGATTTGCTTATTATTCGCTTTCCTCCATTCTGATTACGCAATTCAAGGAACCTTCCATAGGCCTGCAACTCGCCACGGAGCTGGGCACCATCGCCCTGCTTGCCAATATCTTCCGTGAAATGATGGCTTTGCTGGGTGCACCGCTCATCCGGAAATATTTCGGCAAACTGGCACCTATATCGGCGGCAGGGGTCAATTCGATGGATGTACTTCTACCCTCCATCACCCAATATTCCGGAAAGGACGTGATTCCTATCGCTATATTCCACGGAATATTAATTGATATGAGTGTACCGGTATTCGTATCCTTCTTCTGCAATCTGTAAACAGCAGGCCGAAAAGAGGGAGATAAGGCCTCATTGTATTCATACTGTAACAACGTGAACAACAGCGACTTCTCACTGCAAAGTGAGTGCATGCATTTTGCAGTGCCACTGCATACCGTTTGCAGCATCACTGCATACCTATTTGCAGTGATACTGCAACTGCTTTGCAGCGCGACTGCAACGGGTTTGCAGTGACGCTGCAAAAGGTGTGCAGTGACTTTGCAGCCGGTCACCAAGCTACCGCATACTCGTAGTGGTCGAACTTAGGCTTGGTGCCTATGCCTACCGCATTGAATACCCGGGCTATCCGCTGCTGTTCTTCGGGAGAGATAGGGCGCTCGCCCTTGCGGCAATGATAGTAATAGCGTTCGCAAGAGAAGCATCCCATCACGCGATGGCGCACGGTGAAAAGCAGCTTGGTGGGTACTTCGTCGAAAAGGCGTGTCATACCGCGGGCATAATGCAGCTGCTCGCTGGAGCGGTAACGGGCACAAGTGGAGGACCCGGACAAGCTGCCGACATAAAAAGGATTCACCGCACGAACGGACTGTGGCTGGGGGGCTTCACTCTCGGACAACAGTTGTGCCGCTATCGCCCGCAAACAGGAAGAGGCTTTGGGGCACTTCCCGTTACCCGCAAAGCAGTATTCGTACCCATCGGGCACGTCTTGCAATAATATCATCTTATTAATGATTAATGGTTAGTGATTAATGGACGGAGTGCACGCAGATACTTGCCGATGACCTCTGCCGACTCGCTTGTTTCTTTCTCGAATTCGGCGTGCAGTGTCGGGTATCCGGCAAGCAATTGCATCATTCGCTCACGCCCCACGAACTCGGACTTTCCGGTTTCGAGATTCAGTTCGTAATAGACGCGGGCATGCACCAGTCCCGAAGCATTGATGGCATCTCCCACTTCACCGCCCAATCGTGTGGCATCATCGGGAGTCATGGTACTGGTGGCTGCTTGTCCCACGGGCTGTGCACAGAAGTAAACCTTGCCGCCGAGCCACATGGCAGGTGCATACCACTGCCCGAAGCGATAACGCTTATAGCGCATCTTACGGCAATTGACATAAAGCAAGGTATCTACCCGTACAGCATAACAACGTGACTTCAGATAACGGCAAAGACCGGGATTGTCGTCTACCGTAATACGATAATCGGCACCGCCCATGAGGTAAATCTGGTTCTTTGTACGCTTCTCAATCTTCAGTGTGGTAACCGTATCGCCACGGTTCTCCACCAACTCTTTCAGATTGGAATACATTACCTGTTGCGCCCCCACCGGCAAAACCGCCAGCAACATCAGAACGCCTAACAACCAACTCTTCTTCATATCCCAACCTCCTCTTTTCTGAAACTTTGTTTTAGTGAGCGAAAGGTACATTTTTTATCGGAAGTAGACAAAAAATCGCGGAAAAAACAATTGGAAATGTATATCTTTGCCTTAAACTTAACATGTATGGAGCAAATAAATACGATAGATAAAATCAGCGCCGTCTACCGCAACACGGCAGAAGAGGCAAGACAAGAACTGAATAAAGTACAACAGAAGATTTACCGCATCGGCAGCCTGCGCCTGCTGCTATTTGTGGCAGGAGTAGTAGGAATTATCTATTTCTGGAGCGAGAGCTGGGGTATACTGGCCTGCATTGCCCTCATCACCCTACTGCCGTTCCTATTTTTAATGAAATACCACAACCGGCTGTTCCATCGCAAGGACTATCTGGAAAAGAAGATGGAAATCAACGAGCAGGAACTCGCCGCTCTGGATTACGATACGTCTTCTTTCGATGACGGCGAAGCATACATCGACCCCACCCATCTCTACACCTATGATTTGGATGTTTTCGGTCCGCATTCCCTTTTCCAGTACATCAACCGTACCTGCACACAGCCCGGGAAACACCGCCTCGCCCACTGGCTGGGGAAACATCTCGAGAGAAAGGAAGAAATCATCCGCCGACAAGAAGCCGTCAGTGAACTGGCTCCGGAACTGAAATTCCGTCAGCGCTTCCGTATCCTCGGCCTGCTGTACAAAGGAAAAGCCGCCGATGAAACAGAACTGTGCCAATGGGCGGAAAGTCCGAGCATCTTCCGGAGCCGGAAATTACTGCGCCTCCTGCCGGTACTGGTGACGGGAGCCAACCTCATCTGCCTCGCACTCGTCATGGCAGGAATTCTGTCCGCAAGTATCTACGGCATCATCTGGACCTGCTTCGTCATCGCCGGCTTCGGCTTCACTGGCAAAGTCACCAAGATGCAGGCCATCTATGGCAAAAAACTGCAAATTCTCTCCACCTACGCCGCCCTGCTCCACCTCATGGAAAAGCAGCCTGCACAAGCCACCCTGCTCAAAGAGATAAGACAACAGATTGACGGAGAAAAACGGAAAGCCTCCCACTCCATCAGCAGGCTGAACAAGCTCATGGATGAACTCGACCAACGCAACAATGTCTTTATGTACGTCATTCTGAACGGCCTCTTCTTCTGGGAACTGCGTCAAATCATGCGCATTGAAGCCTGGAAAGAGCAATATGCCGCTGAACTGCCCGGGTGGCTCGATGCCATCGGACAAATGGATGCGCTCAACTCACTGGCAACATTTGCCTATAATCATCCGGACTATATTTACCCAAAGATAGTTCAAGCGGAAAGAAAGGGAAAAGGAAACCTAAATAAAGAAGAAGAAAGCAATTCTGAAACGGAAGCACCCATCAATGCCCCTTCCTCCTTCCGTCTCCGTGCCGAAGCCCTGGGCCATCCGCTGATGAACCGTGACCGCTGTGTCCGCAATGACATCGACATGGTGAAACGACCGTTTTTCATCATCGTCACCGGCGCCAACATGGCAGGGAAAAGCACCTATCTGCGTACGGTGGGCATCAATTACCTCCTTGCCTGCATCGGCGCCCCCGTCTGTGCCCGCCAAATGGAAATATGCCCGGCCCGGCTCATCACTAGCCTGCGTACCTCGGATTCACTGAACGACAACGAGTCCTACTTCTTTGCCGAACTCAAACGTCTGAAACTCATCATAGACAAGCTGCAGGCTGGTGAGGAGCTTTTCATCATCCTCGACGAAATTCTGAAAGGTACCAACTCCATGGACAAGCAGAAAGGCTCCTTTGCCCTTATCAAGCAATTCATGACTTTGCAGGCCAATGGCATCATTGCCACCCACGACCTGCTGCTGGGAACACTCATCGACCTCTTCCCCGATGACATCCGCAACTATCGCTTCGAAGCAGACATTACAGACAATGAACTGACCTTCTCCTACCGCTTACGCCCAGGTATCGCCCAGAATATGAACGCCTGCTTCCTGATGAAAAAAATGGGGATTGCCGTTGCCGACTAATCCCCACCACAGTTAAAGTCAAGTCTAACTCTTTGACTGATTATGCTGTTTTACATTTCTCCAGGAAAGTAGACACTGCAACCGCATCGCTACCCGTATAGTAGCGTACGGAAGTTACCGGAGTATACGTGTAAGGCACAAACTGATACAACTGTACAGCCGCAAATTTATTGTCCTGCGAAATCATGACATCCATGCGCACATTTCCACTGCCGCTACTTTTTATTTCAGTCTCGCCATTCAGCTGTTCATTCTCAATCATATCTGTAAGTTTGCCCAAATATTTCAAATCGAAGAAAACACTGCGTTCCTTGGTCACACTGCCCGTCGGCAAATAGACCACTTCCTTCGATTTCCAAAACAGACGGAACACGCCAAGCAAGACGAATGCCGTACCCAGCACCATCAAAGCCATGCTGAGAGTGGAAGATTTATCACTCATCTCAAAAATGGATGCAAAAATAAAAACACCGACCAGCAGCATAGCTACTGAAAAGATAAGTCCTGAAACACTGGTACGCTTTACAATATCGGGATGTGAAGACGCAAAAAGAGTTGCGTCAATAGTTTGAGTTGCCATAATTATAATATGTTTTAATGAATTTATTAGAAATAGAAAATACAGTATTCCCCTGCAAAAACACATAGTCTGACCATACACAAGGGAAAAAGGAAGATTCAATAAAACACTAAATGAGAATACGCCTTAGTGTGAAAATGTAATATTCGCACACCGGCTGGCAACGATAATAGGCAGTGGCATCATAGAGTTTCTCACGATGCAGAGACAAAACAGCCGCTCGCTGGGCCAGTTTGTCAATCCAGTCCTTTAAAGAAAATATATATTCCGTGGTAGAAATGCGCTGTATACGGGAGTACGTCAGCGAATGTAATTGTCCACCCATGCCCGCCAGCTCTGCATCCGGCAGATAAGGCAATTGAGGCATCGCAATATAGGCATCAGTCTGCTCATGTACGGCAATAGTATTCTCACTCACAACATTCCCACCACTCGCCGCTTTATTGGCAAATGTATCGCTTACAGTCTGCCATAAAGCCAATGCAAGCACCATGAATCCTATGAATCTTAAGAATTTAGCCATATCTATGTGCAAATATAACAGTTTCTTTCAGGAATTTGTTTAATGCACACATCTTTTAATGTTTCTTGGATGATTTATAGGAAATAAAAAGCCGCTCCAAACAAATTGGAACGGCTTCTATATATAAAAAGAATAGTTGAATTATTCAGCTTTAGCTTCCTCAGCAGCAGGAGCTTCTGCAACTGGTGCAGCAGTTTCTGCAGCAGGAGTAGCTTCAGTAGCAGCAGCTTTCTTTGAACGGCGGGTACGAGTAGCCTTCTTGGCAACCTTTTCCTTAGCCATGTTTTCGTTGTAGTCAACGAGTTCAATGAAGCACATTTCAGCATTGTCACCCAAACGGTTACCAGTCTTGATAATACGAGTGTAACCACCCGGACGATCAGCAATCTTCACAGAGATTTCTTTAAACAATTCAGTTACAGCATACTTGTCTTGCAAATTGCTAAATACAACACGACGGGAATTAGTCGTATCGTCTTTAGCCTTTGTAATCAAAGGCTCAACAAACTTCTTCAAAGCTTTAGCCTTTGCAACGGTCGTAGTGATTCTTTTGTGCTTAATCAAAGAACACGCCATATTAGCCAACATAGCGTTTCTATGAGAGGCAGTACGA
>ERZ1673698.697-NODE-697-length-46086-cov-43.312507_pt1 | contig 46086 bp, 39 predicted proteins | sample MGYA00580228_ERZ1673698 | MGnify/ENA primary metagenome ERZ1673698 (study PRJEB41218, sample SAMN15661768) | gut metagenome | host: Homo sapiens | place: Canada: London | collected 2015-08-20/2019-03-30 | study: EMG produced TPA metagenomics assembly of... | reverse complement strand
CCTCCTTTTTTCATCAAGGCCTCAGGTTTCGAAAGATTCCTGAGGCTTTTTCGTTTTTCTCACGCTAATCATGCTGATGCTGTAATTCACGATAATGAAGCAGCTCTTGTTGATAATGCAGTTCTTGCACGTATTTCTTGCTGACGAGGTAGCTTGCGCCGCTTTCGCTTATAGCACAGAGTCTTTCCATCATTGTTCTTTTCAAGTACATGCAGGTGATTTCTGATTCATTCATTTTCTATTCATCAGTGACTTTTTTTATAATTTATCTATGAAAAGTTGATTGATTTAAGTCAAAGAATAGTGTTATAAAGTGTTTAAGAATTTAAAATACCGCTGATAATCAGTGTATTACTTGTGAGATTCGTTTTTTTTTTCGTATCTTTGCAAACGATAAGAATAAGGATAACAGTTTCTTATGTTTTTCGTATAGACTGGTATCCGTTAAGGTATCTAACGGAACTGAGATGAGCAACCGTTCTTTTTCTCAAAAGTTGCCATCGCGAAATCACTGATGTTGTAGTTCAGCTTTTCAGGTTCCATAAAATAATTAATATGAAGAGAATAACAATGTTGATGGTCAGCATTCTCATGCTGACGTTTAATGTAGACGCAGCATCGGCTGCAGCGATGTTTAAAAATGATGTATCCTCTAATGAGTTTGATTGGAATCCAGTGATGGAGGCGATAATTCAGGTAGAGAGTGAAGGAAATCCAAGAGCAAAGAGTGGTAATTCTGTTGGCGTGATGCAGATAACTCCAATCTTGGTAGCAGAATGCAATAAGATCTTGAAGCGTAAGAATAGTAAGAAGCGTTACAAGTTGTCTGATAGATACAGTATCTCTAAGTCTAAGGAGATGTTCCTGTTGATGCAGTCTGTTTACAATCCTCTGAATAGTATTGAGCAGGCTATCCGTGCCTGGAATGGTGGTAACCATTACAGCGTCAAGAGAACGCAGCGCTATTTTGAGAAAGTAATGAAGCTATTGAAAAAATGAAATGGTTTTATACTATCCGATTATTCCTCAGGAGTAATCGGATTTTTTGTTTTATAACTTGTTCTTTCTGTAATGTTTATCTGAGATTGCTGACATTGCCGAATGATCCGTATTTTAGTGCTTTTTCTTGGGTTTTAATAGCGCCCTCGCCATTCCCTTTATCGTCTGGATCCGTCCTTGTTTAAATGAAAAATCGGATAAGAATGTTGAAAATCAACTTCTTACCCGATATTAGTTGCGGCGGCAGGACTCGAACATGCGACCTCCAGGTTATGAGCCTGGCGAGCTACCAACTGCTCCACACCGCGATATAATCAACTCATTTCTGAATTGCGTGTGCAAAGGTACTAACTTTTCTTGAAATGACCAAATGTTTTCTGTATATTATTACCGTTTTAACGGATTTTAAAGTTTATTATTTGCTTATATCGAATTAAAGCACTAAATTTGCACACAGATAATTTATTGTGCAACTAATAATAACAGGGGGACTTTGACATGTCAATATCCAAAACTCGACAGAAACTGGTAGACGTTGCTCGGCAACTTTTTGCAAAGAATGGTATAGCCAACACGACGATGAATGACATTGCTGTGGCTTCGGGCAAGGGAAGACGAACGCTGTATACTTATTTTAGTAGGAAAGAAGATGTATACTATGCGGTTATAGAATCTGAGTTGGAACGTCTTTCCGACAAGTTGGATGAGGTGGCAGCCTGCAAGATACGACCTCAAGACAAGATTATCGAATTGATTTATACCCATTTGAGTATGATCAAAGAAACCGTGGTTCGAAACGGTAACCTTCGAGCAGAGTTTTTCCGTAATATCTGGATGGTAGAAAAGGCTCGCAAGAACTTTGATGAAGACGAGATTGAACTTTTCAGAAAGGTTTATACTGAAGGAAAGGAAGACGGTGAGTTTGACATAGAGAACGTAGATTTGGTTGCCGATATCACCCACTATTGTATCAAAGGTTTGGAGGTACCCTTCATCTATGGTCGTCTGGGGCATGGCTTGACAGAAGAGAGCAGCAAGCCTTTAGTTGCCAAGGTGGTGTATGGTGCTTTAGGAAAGTCTGGACTAAAATTGTAAACCGAAATTTATATTTAATGTTGTCAATGTCGAACATGAAATTTGATGTCGAACATGTTATATATAATAAGGTGTATAGTCAGACTCTAAGCAGAAAGTATTCAACATGCTCCGCCAAAGAGTATTCAATATATCCAAGTAGAGAAATTTATAAACACATCATAAACTATAAAACAAAACAAAATGGGATTATTAACAGGTAAGACAGCCCTTGTAACAGGAGCTGCCCGCGGCATCGGAAAGGCTGTCGCAATGAAATTCGCCTCAGAGGGCGCAAACATCGCATTTACAGACCTCGTTCTTAACGATGACATGGCTGCCGGTTTGGAGGCAACACGCAAGGAAATCGAGGCTCTTGGTGTAACTTGTCGTGCTTATGCAGGCAATGCTGCCGATTTCGAGGAGACAGAGAAGACAGTTAAGCAGGTACAGGCAGACTTTGGTTCTATCGATATCTTGGTAAACAATGCTGGTATTACCAAGGATGGTTTGATGCTTCGTATGTCAGAGGCTCAGTGGGATGCAGTTCTGAATGTAAATTTGAAGTCTGCGTTCAACTTTATCCATGCTTGTTCACCTATCATGCTCCGTCAGCGCAGTGGCTCTATCATCAACATGGCTTCTGTAGTAGGTGTTCATGGTAATGCTGGTCAGTGTAACTATGCTGCTTCTAAGGCAGGTATGATTGCTTTGGCTAAGTCTATTGCCCAGGAGTTGGGTCCTAAGGGTGTACGTGCTAATGCTGTAGCTCCAGGTTTCATCGAGACAGCTATGACAGCTCAGTTGCCAGAGGATATCCGCAAGGACTGGATGAAGAAGATTCCTTTGCGTCGTGGTGGTCAGACTGAGGATATTGCAAATGTTTGTCTCTTCCTCGCTTCTGATATGTCCAGCTACGTTAGTGGTCAGGTTATCCAGATTGATGGTGGTATGAATATGTAATCTATCTGTATCAGAACGTGCAAGTAGTTTACGAAGATAATCATATAATTATTGTCTCAAAGAGAAGTGGTGAAATCGTGCAGGGCGATAAGACCGGCGACGAGCCTCTCTCTGAGACGGTAAAACAATATATCAAGGCGAAGTATCAGAAACCGGGAAATGTGTTCCTGGGTGTGGTACATCGCCTTGATCGTCCTGTATCAGGACTTGTTGTTTTTGCCAAGACTTCCAAGGCGCTCAGCAGATTGAACAATATGTTCAGAGACGGCGAGGTGCACAAGACCTATTGGGCCATAGTGAAGAATAAGCCCCGTTTGGAAGAGGCTGAGCTGGTGAATTGGATTGTGAGAAACGAGAAGCAGAACAAGAGTTACGCCTATGATCATGAGGTGAAAAACTCGAAGAAGGCGATTCTGCGTTACAAGATGATAGGTTCTTCCGACCATTACTCATTGCTTGAGGTGAATCTGTTGACAGGACGTCATCACCAGATAAGATGCCAGTTGGCAAAGATGGGATGCCCAATCAAGGGAGATTTAAAGTATGGTGCTCCTCGTAGCAATCCCGACGGCAGCATTTCATTGTTGTCGCATAGGGTTGAGTTCGTTCATCCTGTATCTAAGGAGACTATCGTCGTAGAGGCTCCTTTGCCCGATGACAATCTATGGAAGGCGATAGCGCCATAACCGATAGAATCCATATCACTGATACCATAGGCGATGGTTAGTAAGAAATTGACTTCAGTTTTACAATATAAAACTTAGAATCCATGTCTACAAAGAAAAAATGCGGAATTTGGGCAGCAGTTATCGTATTTACCCCGATATTGCTGATAGCTTTGCTGACTTTGTTGCTTTATCTGCCACCTGTGCAGAACTGGGCAGTGAAGCGCATGGCTGCCTATGCTTCCGAGTCTACAGGCATGGATATTACAGTAAAGCACGTGGAACTGGTCTTTCCACTGCGATTGGGTGTTGAGGGTGTGAAGGCGCTTCAGCCCATCGATTCGTTGAAAAACAGTAATGATGTAACTCTCAGAAATAAAAAAGATACAGTTGCTGATATAGAAAAAATGGTAGTTGACATTCAGTTGATGCCTTTATTCAAGCAGCAGGTAATGGTGGACGAGTTGGACTTCAGACGTATGAAGGTCAACACCACCAACTGGATACACGAGGCGCGTATCAAGGGTGATGTCGGGCAGATGGCATTGCGTGCCCATGGCATCGACCTGAGCAAGGAACTTGTCCATGTAGATGACGCCTTGTTGTCGGATGCCCGTCTGTCGGTAGAACTGAGTGATACAGTACCTCCCGATACTACGCCAAAGACCAACAAGTGGAAGGTGAATATCCAGAAGCTCAAGTTGAAAAACACAGCTTTGGCGCTTCACATGCCAGGAGATACTCTCAGGGTAAATGCCTATATGGGTGATGCTACGGCTCATGGTACCTACCTCGATCTCTTCAAAGGACTTTATCAAGTGCGTGCCCTCGACTGGCGAAAGGGCAGGGTAACTTACGACAATTATCAGACAGAAATGCTGACTGGTAAGAATATTTCTGTGCTTCGTCCGGCAGAAGGTCTGGACTTCAACCACATTGCCTTGTCGGATATGACCTTGAAGGCAGACTCATTCTATTTCTGTGACTCGAAGATAGATGTAAAGATTCGTCAGGCACAGTTCAGAGAACGCTGTGGTCTGAACGTACAGCAGATGTATGGCCGGTTTGTGATGGATTCATTGAAGTTGCAGTTGCCCGACCTCTGTCTGCGAACTCCTTCCTCCACTCTTCAGACCATGGTCGACATGGACATGAATGCCTTTGCCGACAGTGCTCCTGGCAAGTTGACTGCTATGATACGAGGCAGTATCGGCAGAGAAGACCTTATGCTTTTTGCCGGTGCATACATGCCTCAAAAGATGCGTCGGAACTGGCCTTATTATCCTATGGAGGTTGCCGGTACAGTAAAGGGAAACATGCAGCGTCTTAGCTATTCGGGTTTAAAACTCAATTTGCCTTCAGCCTTCCAGTTGTCCTCCGATGGTTGGTTGGCACATCTCAACGATATGTCTCAGATGAAGGCGAAAATACATTTAGATGCGCGTACCTATCATTTGGGATTTGTAACAGCGATGCTTGATCCGGCTCTAATGAAGGATGTGCGTATCCCTAATGGCATGATCCTGAAGGGAGATGTCGCAGTGGACGGCTCTAAGTATGCCACCAAGATGACCTTGTGGGAAGGTCGTGGACGAATGAATGTAGAAGCATCTGTTGTTACGCATACAAAGAAAGACGGAAGTCTCGACATGAACCACCTGGCCTATCGTGCCAAGGTGCAAGCCCATCAGATACAGGTGAGTCATTTCCTGCCTCATCAGGAACTTTACTCTTTTACAGGATCGATGGAAGCCCAGGGCGTGGGCACTGATTTCTTGTCCAACCATACTCGACTCAACGCCAAGGCAAAGGTGGCACAACTGCATTATGGCAAGTATCACATCAACAACCTGTTGGCTGTTGCCCATGTAGCAAATGGTAAAGTACATGCAGACATCGACAGCAATAATCAGTTGCTCAAGGGATTGGTGAGCTTGGATGCGCTGACCAACAGCAAGTATCTGGAGGGAACAGTAGTAGCTGATGTCAGGAATGCGGACCTTTACCTCATGGGATTCACCAAGGTGCCTATGAGAGCAACTGCCTGTGGACAGGTAGACCTGAAGACCAACCTGAAGGAGGACCACTACCTGCAGGCTATGTTGGGAAGTATCGTCATCAAGACTCAGCAGAAAGAATATCGTCCCGTGGATATTGTTGCCGACGTGTTGACTCGTCGCGATACAACCCATGCCGTACTCAATTGTGGTGACTTCCATCTTCGTATGGACACCCATGGAGGTTATAAAAAGTTGCTGTCAAGACTTGATGAACTGCAAGGCGAGGTGATGAGTCAACTCAAGAACAGACGTATCGACCAGGTGGCTATCCGTCGCGAGTTCCCCTTGGGTCGCATCACTCTTACCACAGGAAAAGACAATTTCATCTCCCGTTTTATCGAGTACAACGGCTATCATTTCAAGACGGTGGACATGGATCTTCGTACCTCACCCATATCAGGTCTGAACGGTCATCTTCATATCGACTCTTTGGTGGCACAAGGTGTACAGTTGGATACGGTTCGTGCCAACGTGATGACCCAGGGCGACACCATCCGGTATACGGTGAGGATTGTGAACAACAAGAAGAATCCGCAATACGTATTCCTGGCATTGGTGGATGGCGAGTTGGCAGAGCGAGGCTCCGATATCGCTGCCCGCATCTATGATGCCAACGGCAAGTTGGGCGTGCGTGTAGGTTTGGCGGCAATGATGCAGGAAAACGGCATCAAGGTGAGTCTTACCGATACTCATCCTATACTGGGATATAAGAAATTTACAGCCAACGATGACAACTATCTGATGCTGGGACGCGATATGCGTATCTCTGCCAAACTTCAGCTGGAGTCCAGTAAGGGAATGGGTGTGCGTATCTACTCTAATGACGACAATGAGGATGCCCTGCAGGATATCACTATCGGCATGACCCGTTTTGATTTGGACAAGGTACTGAGTGTCATACCTTATATGCCTGATGTCTCAGGTATCATGAATGGCGATTTCCATATCGTGCAGACCAAGGAGGCCTTGTCTGTATCGTCCAATCTATCGGTCGACAACTTGGTTTACGAGAATTGCCCGATGGGTAATGTCGGCTCCGAGTTCGTGTATATGCCTATGAGCGATGGCACTCATGCCGTCGACGGAATACTGAAATATAACGATGAGGACGTTGCCACCATCAAAGGTACTTACCAGTCGGAGGGCGAGGGCTATCTCGACGCTACTGTCGGCATGGACAAACTGCCGCTCCACTTCATCAATGGATTTGTGCCCGACCAGCTTGTTGGTCTGGAAGGTTGTGGTGAGGGAAGTCTTACCGTCAAGGGCTCGTTGAGCAAGCCACAGGTAGACGGCGAGATATACATGGACTCTGTTTATTTAGTGAGTGTGCCTTACGGACTGAGGATGCGTTTCGACAACGACCCAGTGAGGATAGCCGGCAGTAAGTTGCTCTTCGAGAACTTCATGATGTATGCCAACAATGAGAGTCCGCTCAACATACAGGGCTATCTGGATTTCTCCAATCTCGATAAGATGATGCTTGATGTCAGGATGCGTGCCCAGAACTTCCTCCTGGTAGATGCTAAGGAGAATGCCCGTTCCGAGGCTTTCGGTAAGGCGTATGTCAACTTTTTGGGAAGTATGCGTGGCGCCTTGTCTAATCTGAAGATGCGAGGTAAGCTCGACGTGCTGGGTAATACCGACATGACTTATATCCTGCGAGAGTCGGAACTCACCACTGATACTCAGCTTGAGGAGTTGGTGAAGTTTACCGATTTCAAAGACAGTAAGCAAGAGACGGTGGTGCGTCCAAAACTCGAAGGCTTCGATATGCTCTTGGGTATGTCGATAGATGAGTCTGCCCGTATTCTTTGTGCGCTGAATGCCGACAAGTCCAATTATATTGACCTTGTGGGTGGAGGCGACTTGCGTATGACTTACAATCCTGCCGACAATCTGCGTCTGTCGGGTAAGTATACATTGAGTAATGGCGAGATGAAATACTCCTTGCCTGTCATTCCACTGAAGACCTTTACCATTCAGGACGGAAGTTATATCGAGTTTACGGGCGATCCTTTCAATCCTACGCTCAACATCACGGCTACCGAGAAGATCAAGTCGACAGTGAATGAAGGGCAGGGTACAGGCCGATCGGTAGATTTCGAGTGTGGGGTGAAACTGTCGCAGACACTGAATAAACCTGGTATACAGTTTATCATCTCGGCACCTTCCGACATGAACGTCCAGGATGAGTTGAACACGATGAGTGTGGACGAACGTGGCAAGGTGGCTATCACCATGCTGGCTTCGGGCATGTATCTTGCCAACGGCAATACCAATTCGTTCTCGATGAACAGTGCCCTCAGCTCGTTCCTCAATTCCGAAATCAACAACATTGCAGGAACCGCCATGCGCTCCATGGGACTTGATATAGGCATGACTGTCGACAACTCTCTCAATGCTGCCGGTGCATTGCATACTGACTACAATTTCAAGTTTGCCAAGCGATTCTTCAACAATCGTCTGAGCTTCAGTGTGGGCGGTCAGGTTTCTTCGGGAGCCGAGATGGAGAATGCTGTCAACAATGATACCTTCTTTAATAATGTGGAGATACAATATCGACTCAACGATGGAGCCAGTCAGTATATCCGAGGTTTCTACAACAACAACATCTACGACTGGTTAGAAGGTCAGATCGGCGAGTATGGTGTAGGTTTCATGTGGCGCAGAAAATTGCAGCGCTTCAGTGATATCTTCCGCTTTAAGACCGAGAAACAGGCTTTGCCACGTGCTGCAGCCGACACCCTGAAGGCTGTGCCTGCAGCTGTTCAACAAAAATGAAAAAGCAAATGATGATAAACAGAAAGTGCATTCCCTATAATCATTCCCGCGGCTTCCGCCTGTTGGCTATGGTATTTGCTGCCATAGTGGTGGTTGCCGCAGGTACATCTTGTTCTTCCACGAGTGCTCTCAAGGAAGGCGAGCAGCTCTTCACGGGCCTGAAGAAAATAGAATATACCGATTATGAGCCAGGCGGTTATGCCGATTCTACGATTCTCGAAATGGAGTCGGTACTGGCTTCTGCCCCTAATGGAGCCCTCTTCGGCAGCAGTTATTATCGCACGCCTTTCCCTGTTCGCCTTTGGGTTTGGAATGCTTTCTCGCAGTCGGATGGCGCCATAGCCAAGTGGATTACCAAGGCATTCGGCTCACGTCCTAAATTGATGGGCAATGTGAATCCCCGATTGCGTGCACAGGTAGCAGAGAACCAGCTTGCCAAGTATGGCTATTTTCATGGCAAGGTAAACTACGAGATTCTGACCCAGAAAAATCCCAAGAAGGCCAAGTTGGCTTATCATGTGTCTTTGGGTCCGTTGATGACCATTGATACGTTGCAGTATGTCAATTTCCCATCAGTAGTCTCTGCTTTGATCGATTCCACCCGTCAGGAGGCTTTGGTACATACGGGCAGCCCATTCAATGTACCTCGCCTGGAAGGTGAGCGTCAGCGCCTTACCCGTCTGTTCCGCAACAATGGCTATTATTTTTATCAGAATGGCTATGCCTCCTATCTTGCTGATACCTTAGATGTGCCAGGCAAGGCAAGCATGAAGATGATCATGGCCGACAGCCTTGACTCGCAGGTCACCCGCCAGTGGTATCTCGGCAATATCAATATCAACTTCCGCAAGCAGTTTACAGAAGAGCTTACCGATTCTTTCTGTCGCCGTTACCTCAATATCCGTTATCATGGCAAGAAGATGCCTATCCGTGCGGGTGTGGTGTTGCGCGACTTGAACTTGCGTCCCCGACAGCTATACAGGGTAGAGAACGAGGAGAAGGCGCGCCAGCATTTGCAGTCGATGGGAGTCTTCAACTATACCAGCCTTCAGTTTACTCCTCGTGATACCACTGCTCAGTGCGATACCTTGGATGCCACACTCGACTTGATTTTCGACAAGCCTTATGATTTCTATATAGAGACCAATGTCAAGGGCAAAACCACAGGCCGTGTAGGTCCCGAGTTGGTTGTAGGTTTTACCAAGCGCAATGCCTTCCGTGGAGGCGAGAAGCTCGATATCAATCTGCATGGCTCTTACGAGTGGCAGACAGGCGAGAAGGGTAACGGAGCCAGCTCCAACCATATCAATTCCTATGAGTATGGTTCGGATGTATCACTCTCGTTCCCAAGCATAGTCACCCCGTTCAATCTATTTACGACCATGGCACAGCGTGAGCGCCGTTTCCGCAAAGGTCATATCCCGCGTTCATTCTATGGTGTTCCTTCTACCACAGTGAAGGCCTCGATGAATGTGCTCAACAGGGCAGGTTATTTCCGTCGTCATGTGGTGTCGGGTGAACTTACCTACGACTGGGCTACCTCAGCCAAGCATCGCCATTCGTTCAGTCCTTTAGTGTTGTCGTATGAGTTTATGAATAGCCGTACCGCAGCCTTCGATGAGGCCATCTCTGAGAGTCCTTATCTGCAGATAGCCATGCGCGACCAGTTTGTACCCAAGATGAGCTACACCTATACTTATACCAGTCCGGCGAAATACCGTCATCCCATCATCTGGTCGACGACTGTCAGCGAGGCAGGCAACATCCTGTCGTTGGGTTATCTCTGTACAGGCAAGAAGTGGAACGACGATGACAAAGAGCTGTTCCGTAATCCTTATTCCCAGTTCATGAAGTTGGAGACCGACTTTGTGAAGTACTGGCGCATCGCCGAGCATTCCACCTTGGTGGGTCACCTCAATGCGGGTGTGGTATGGAGTTATGGCAACAGCGAGAAGGCGCCTTATTACGAGCAGTTCTACATTGGCGGTGCCAACAGTGTGCGTGCTTTCAATGTGCGAAGCATTGGCCCCGGTCAGTATCTGCCTACAGGCAGCAAGTATTCCTATATCGACCAGACAGGCGACATTAAGTTTCTTGCCAACATTGAGTATCGTCCTCGCATCTGGGGCGACCTGTATGGAGCCTTGTTCCTTGATGCCGGCAACGTGTGGACACTTCGCAGCGAGGAGCACAGTCCGCAGGGACAGTTCAAGTTCGGAAAGTTCTTCAAGCAGATGGCTGTGGGCACGGGTGTGGGTGTACGCTATGATATGGGTATGTTCGTCATCCGTGTAGACTGGGGTCTGGGGCTTCATGTGCCTTACGAAACCAGCAAGAAGGGCTTCTACAATATCGATTCCTTCAAAAACTCGCATAGCCTCCATCTGACTGTGGGTTATCCTTTCTGATTTTTGCCGGTAGTCGCATAGATGTAGACGAATGAAATATAAATCGCCAAAAAAAAGTGATAAAAATTGTGCAGCAGTCATTTTTTTTATTACTTTTGCATACTGTTAGATAATATCAACGATTAAACAAATAAAATATGAAACCTACATTATTGCTTTTGGCGGCTGGTATGGGTAGCCGCTATGGTGGTTTGAAACAGCTCGATGGTCTGGGTCCTAACGGCGAGACCATTATGGACTACAGTATTTACGATGCCATTCAGGCAGGATTTGGCAAGATTGTCTTTGTCATCCGTAAGGATTTTGAAGATCAGTTCCGTGAGAAGATACTTGCCAAGTATGAGGGACATATCCCAGCAGAACTCTGCTTCCAGTCACTCGACGCTCTTCCTGAAGGATTCTCAGTTCCCGAGGGTCGTGAGAAGCCATGGGGTACTAACCATGCTGTATTGATGGCAAAGGACATTATCAAGGAGCCTTTCTGTGTCATCAACTGTGATGACTTCTACAATCGTGACTGTTTCAAGGTCATAGGCAAGTTCCTTTCCGAACTTCCAGAGGGCAGCAAGAACAACTATGCCATGGTAGGTTTCCGTGTAGGCAACACCTTGAGCGAGAATGGTACTGTGGCTCGTGGCATCTGCTCAAAGGACGATGCTGAAAATCTGACCACAGTCGTGGAGCGTACAGAGATTATGCGCGTAGATGGCAAGGTGTCTTACAAGGACGAGGAAGGCAAGTGGGTAGCTGTTGAGGACAACACTCCTGTATCTATGAACGTATGGGGTTTCACTCCCGACTATTTTGAGTACAGCGAGGCTTACTTCAAGGAGTTCCTCAGCGATCCTAAGAATATGGAGAACCTGAAAGCTGAGTTCTTCATTCCATTGATGGTCAACAAGCTGATCAACGACGGCACAGCTACCGTCAAGGTACTCGACACCACAAGTAAGTGGTTTGGTGTCACTTATGCTGCCGACCGTCCATCAGTAGTAGCAAGAATTCAGAGTCTGATAGACGAAGGCGTTTATCCAAGCAAACTCTTCTAAATGAACGTAAATATATTGAGTTCACAAGAAGCCGCTACCCTCCAGGAGATGATAGCGGCTTCTCAGCATATTGTGATATGTTGTCATAAGTCGCCCGACGGAGATGCCATCGGCTCTTCATTGGGATGGCGTGGCTTTTTGCTCTCGCAGGGCAAGCAGGCACAGGTATGTATCCCCGACATGATGCCCGACTATCTGCAGTGGCTGCCCGACAGTCAGACCATTCTGCGTTACGACAAGCATCCTGCCGAGGTGCAGCGTGCTTTCGATGAGGCCGATTTGGTGTTCTGTCTCGACTTCAATGGCGCTGGTCGTCTCGACGAGATGCAGGATGTGCTTACCGGCTGTCGTGCCCGTAAGGTGATGATCGACCATCATCTGGCACCCTGTATGGATGTCGATCTTCAGATTTCTCAGCCCCACATGAGCAGTGCCAGCGAGCTGGTGTTCCGCATCGTGTGGCAGTTGGGAGGCTTCGAGCAGATGGACCGCAAGTGGGCTGCCTGTGTATATTGTGGCATGATGACCGATACGGGCGGTTTTACTTACAATTCCACCGACCCTACCATCTATTTTATTATCAGCCAGCTGCTTACCAAGGGCATCGATAAAGACAAGATCTATCGCAATGTATTCAATAACAGCAGCCTTTCTGCCATCCGTTTTCGCGGTTATCTGATGAGCGAGAAGCTCCGTGTGGTGGAGGGCTTGCATGCATCTTATTATTGTGTCACCCGTCAGGATATGAAGCGATTCCATTTCATCAAGGGCGACCTCGAAGGTTTGGTCAACGAACCACTGCGTATCAAGGGACATAAGTTTTCCATCTCCTTGCGAGAAGATACCGAGCGCGACAATCTGATATTGGTGAGTCTTCGTTCGGTCGACGACTTCCCATGCAACAAGGTTTCCGAGCAGTTTTTCAATGGCGGAGGCCATCTCAATGCCTCGGGAGGCAAGTTGTTCTGCAGCATGGCAGAGGCAGAGGTGGTAGCCCAAAAAGCCATCAAGGCGTTCGAGGCATTGCTGAAATAAGAAAGATAAGTGATAAATAATAATAAAATAGGACTGCCAACATTGGCAGTCCTGTTTTTTTTTTGTACCTTTGCGCCATATTTATATAAAAATTACGAACTTAAAGAATGAAGAAACTATTATTAGCAATGATAGCAGTAGCGGCTTTGATCTCATTTGCCGCTTGTGACCATAATGAGACATATGCAGACCAGCGCGACAGAGAGCTGGACTCTATCAATGCATTCTTGCGCAATGAGAATATCAAAGTCATCAATGAGGCCGAGTTTGAAAAACGTTTCGAAGCCCGTAAGGCTGGTGACAAGACGGTCAAGTTGACTGATACCGATCCCAACAACAACGAGTATGTGCTCTTCGAGAGCAATGGTATCTATATGCAGGTCATCAACGATGGTTGTGGCGACTATATCGCCAAGGGTAAAACTCAGAATGTGTTGTGCCGATTCACGGAGTATTGTCTTGCCAACCGTGCCAAGATATGCGATGATGCCATCACGCTGACCAATGATGTGCCTAAATGGGCAGCTATGACCGACGAGATAAGCGTTACCAATACGTCAGGAACGTTTGAAGGCTCTTTTGTCGACACCTCTAAAAGTCTCTTGGCAAATACCTACAATTCCTCTTATTATGGTACCGTGAGTGCCACGGTTCCATCAGGCTGGTTGATTCCTTTCACTTGGATCAAGGTGGGGCGTCTCATTACTGCCGACGATGAACTGGCGCATGTGCGCCTGTTGGTACCTCATACTTATGGCACTACCTCTGCTTCAGCGAGTGTGTATGCCTGTCTGTATGACATTCGCTTCCAGGCTGCCCGTTAAGGGAGTGGTTTCTTTTTCTCTGAACATTCATCAAGCATAAACGTCTTAATAAGAATATTATGACTCTAATCAAATCTATTTCTGGTATCCGCGGAACTATAGGCGGACCAGCGGGCGATACTCTTAATCCGCTCGACATCGTCAAGTTTACTTCAGCTTACGCTACCTTTATTCGTCGTAGCGGACAGTCTTCAAGCAATACTATCGTAGTGGGCCGCGATGCCCGCATCTCCGGCGAGATGGTCAAGAATGTAGTATGTGGCACCTTGATGGGCATGGGTTATGATGTGCTCAACATAGGTCTGGCTACTACTCCTACCACCGAGCTCGCTGTCACCATGAGTGGGGCAGCAGGTGGTATTATCATCACAGCCTCTCACAATCCTCGTCAGTGGAACGCCCTCAAGCTTCTTAATGAGAAGGGAGAGTTCCTGACAGCCGCCAACGGCAATGAGGTGCTTGCCATCGCCGAGAAGGAAGACTTCGAGTATGCCGATGTCGATCATTTAGGAAAATATACTGAGGACAATAGCTTCAACAAGCGCCATATCGAATCTGTGCTTGCTTTGAAACTCGTCGATGTGGAGGCTATCCGTAATGCACATTTCAAGGTTTGTGTCGACTCCATCAACTCAGTGGGTGGTGTCATCCTTCCAGAGTTGCTCGATGCGTTAGGAGTGGAGTATACCTTCCTGAACGGTGAGCCTACTGGCGACTTCGCTCACAATCCTGAGCCATTGGAGAAGAACCTCGGTGGAATCATGGACGAGTTGAAGAAGGGTGGCTATAATATGGGTATCGTTGTTGACCCTGATGTTGACCGCTTGGCTTTCATCTGCGAGGACGGCAAGATGTTTGGCGAGGAATATACCTTGGTGAGCGTGGCCGATTATGTGCTGAGCCATACTCCTGGCAATACTGTCAGCAACCTGTCTTCTACCCGTGCTCTCCGTGATGTGACCGAGAAGCATGGCGGCAAATATACAGCTGCTGCAGTAGGCGAGGTGAATGTCACCACCAGGATGAAGGACGTTCATGCCGTGATAGGTGGCGAGGGTAATGGCGGTGTCATCTATCCAGAGAGCCACTATGGCCGTGATGCCCTCGTAGGTATCGCCCTTTTCCTGAGCAGTCTGGCACATAGGGGTTGCAAGGTGAGCGAGCTTCGTGCCACTTTCCCCAATTACTTCATCGCCAAGAATCGTATCGACCTGACACCTTCTACCGATGTAGATGCTATCCTCGTGAAGGTAAAGGAGATGTATGGCAAGGAGAAGGATGTGACCGTAACAGATATCGATGGTGTGAAACTCGACTTCCCTGACAAGTGGGTTCACCTTCGCAAGAGTAATACCGAGCCCATTATCCGCGTGTATAGCGAGGCTTCCACCATGGAGCAGGCTGACGAACTCGGCAAGAAGCTCATGCAGGTGGTTTATGATATGCAGTAGATGCTACGAAAAATTGCAGGAATATGGGTGAAATGTTCTTGCAGAATATAAGTAATAAGACCGCCCAACAGCTGATGTGTACTTGCACAATAGCTGTTGGGCGGTTGTCTTTCAGGTGTTGTGCGGTTGCACAACACGAGTAGTGAAGTATTCTTTTTACTCTTCGGCAAGTTCTTTCATCGTGTCGTTGAGAGTATTGAAGAGTACATTGATGTTTTCTTCTTCCTCCTTGCACGCCTCTTTGAAGAGCGCCACAGGGTCTTCGCTGCTGCTTTTCAGCGGTGTCTCGTTGAGCAGTATGTTCACGTTGTTGAGCAGCATGCCGTGGATAGTTGGCATGTGCAACTGTGGCAGTTTGCCCTCCTTGCTTCCACATTTCAGTCCGGCGGCATAAGCCTTCACGATAATCCTAACCAGCAGGTGCACAGCCATGGGCTCGTCGGCCAGACTGATGAGGATGCCGTGGGTATAGTCGCGTACATGCTCCTCAAGGGTAGTGAACTTGCCTTGCAGAAGCCAGGTGAAGTTGCGCTTGTATTCAGCCTCCATCGCCTTGTACAGCTGTGGACTCTTGCAGGCAATGCGCAGGTAGTCGAGCATGGTAGGCTCGAAGGTCGGGTCGGCTTTCTTCATACTGTCGAAGTTCTTGTGCATGCGCTCGTTGGCTTCCTCGGCAGTCTTGTAGTTCAGACGTACCAAGGTAGAGAACATGATGTCGAAGTAATATTGGTTTACCTCGCCATAGTGTTCCAGCATCATCTGCTTGATTTCCTTTGGATCGTTCTTCTTCTCGAAGTCGTTGCCCTCTATGACAGCATCGATGATGCCACGTGCGTAAGCCTCGAAGAAACCTCTTACGAAACTTGCCACAGCCTGATAGCTGTTTATTCTTTTCTTCATTTATTTGAATATCTTGAATTCGTAGCCCTGTTCCTGAAGCCATTCTATAGCCTTCGGAAGGGCAGTCTTCAATTTGTCTATGCTCTTCAGTGAGTCGTGGAATGTAATGATACTTCCGTTGCGGGCATATCGTTTCACATTGTCTACCACGTCCTCTGACGTCAGCCACTTGGAGTAGTCGCGTGTTACCACATCCCACATGATTACCTCGTAGGTGCGGTGCAGCCACCAGTACTCGCTGGGTCTCATCCATCCGTGTGGCGGACGGAATAGGTGGGCGTGGATGATTTCGTTGGCCTTGTTGGTGTTGAGCACATAGGAGATCACACGATGCTTGAAGGCTCCGATGTGGTTGAATGTATGGTTGCCTATCTGATGGCCCTCTGCCACAATCTGGTTGTAGAGGTCATGATTGCGCAACACGTTTTCTCCCACCATGAAGAATGTCGCCTTGATGTTGTATTTCCTCAGCGTCTCAAGGATAAAAGGTGTAGATTCGGGTATAGGTCCGTCGTCGAACGTCAGGTAAACAGAGTGTTCCTTCGGATCCATCCTCCAAATTGCCTTCGGATACAGCCATCTCAGCCATTTGGCTGGTTGCTCGATAAACATAGACGAGTTCTTTTTAAATGTTTAATATTCAGAAGCTAAAGGAGTTAAGGAGTTATCGCTCCCTTCGGTCGCTGAGGAGTTAAGACAATAGTATTGAGGGAATGTTCTATGTCTAATGTAAATGTTAAGTCCTCAAAAGCATTTGTCTTAACTCCTTAACTCCTTAACTCCTTATTTTTTAGTACCCTTCAGGCATACGTCCTCCACGTCCGTGATAGAGTGTGTAGAGGGCGTTGAGCTGCTTGGCATACTGTGCTTCCAGTTTAGGACTTACCATGCCTGCCACCTCTGCTGCGCTCTGCATGATCATGATCTGGCGTATGCAGTCGCTCTGTGCCTGTGCGAATCGGTCGGCGTTGAGCGAGAGGTAGTAGTTGAGATACTGTGTGGCGTTGGTCCATACCTTCTTGAGGTATTCCTCACCCTTGGCCTTCTGTCCGGTGAGGAGCCATCCTCGTGCCATGTCGAGACCGCCGCTCATATAGTCGACAGGAACATTATAATAAGGTATCTCCACGTCGGCTTTCTTCAGAATGTCGATGGCTTTCTTGTCCTTGTGCTCTGCGATGAGCGCCAGGGCTGTCTGAGCCAGCAGGCGACGGTGGGTGTAGCACATACGCATAGTGGTTTCGTCCACATACAGACCTTTCTGCTTCAGGTTGCCAAACTTGAAGCGGGTCATGATGTTGTGGTATGCTTTCTCCGTATCAAAGTTCTTGGCACCAGGCTTGTTGGTGGTGAAAGGAGTGATACGGTTGACGAGTCCCTCCTGTACGAAGTTGTCCCCCAAGTTCATATAGTTCTCCTCACCTACGGTGAGTGCCACATAGAGCGGACGCTTCCAGTTGCATTGTGCCAGCATCTCAAGCATCATGAGGTCGCCCTTATAGAGCGCGTGTTTTCCTGCCAATGAGATAACCATTTTGTCTGGTATGCTGTCGGCTGCCATCATCATACCGCTCTGCTTTACTGCCTCCTTGTCGATAGTGAGGTAGAGGGTGTCGGTAGGAATCATGTGCAGGTCGGGGTTCTTGCTGCGTACCCAGTATTTCAGCACATTCTTCAGCTCGAATGGATCCTCGCCAAACTGCTTCTTGGCTGTCTCGGGATCCTGCTTGTAGAAGTCGAGAATCTGCTGCTTGGCCTCTGGCTCTACCGTCACATACTCGTTGGTTCCTGAACAGAAGTCGAGTCGTGGCCAGGTGATTGGAACGGAAGGTGAATTGTATGCAGGACGTTTCATCTGGTCGATGTACCAGTCGGTCTGCAGATAGCTCAGGTTGCAAACTCGTGCGTCTGTGCCTACACCTTCCACTTCCTGGTTGTACCACAATGGGAAGGTATCGTTGTCACCGTTGGTAAAGATGATAGGATTGCCCTTCTCCTGGAGCGACATCAGATAGTTCTGACCAAAGTCGCGGCAGGTGTATCGGTTGCTGCGGTCGTGGTCATCCCATGTCTGCGAAGCCATTTGTATAGGTACAAGGAGTGTGATGACAGCCACGATGGCTGCTACGGCAGTACCGCTCAATTTGGCATGCTCTTTCAGCAGGTCGAGGATAGCCAGTACGCCCAGGCCACACCAGATGGCAAAGGCATAGAACGAGCCGGCATAGGCGTAGTCGCGCTCACGAGGCTGCATAGGCACCTGGTTCAGATAAATCACGATGGCAAGACCTGTCATGAAGAAGAGGAAGAACACCACCCAGAACTGCTGGATACCGATAGGCAGCAACTCCTCTGTCTCCTTTCCGTTCTTCACCACCTTGCGCTTGCGGGTGTACCATGCCTGCCAGAAGAGACCGATGAGACCCAATATCAGAGGCATGCAGTAGAACACGTTGTGTCCCTTATTCTCCTTCAGGTCATCAGGCAACTTGCTCTGGTCGCCCAACATGGCGTTGTCGATAAACGGAATGCCCGTAATCCAGTTGCCATGCTCAGGCTCGCCGTTGCCCTGGATGTCGTTCTGTCGTCCGGCAAAGTTCCACATGAAGTAGCGCCAGTACATGAAGTTGCACTGGTAGGAGAGGAAGAAGCGTATGTTGTCCCACTGTGATGGAACCTTTACTGTCATGTTCTCACCGCAACGGTCGAAAGGAACTTCTGTTCCGTTGACGCCACCCATCCAGTCTTCGTATGCCTGTGCGTGAGCGGCATCATACATACGTGGGAAGAACATATTCTGCGCATACTTATATTTATTCTTGTGGCTCACTACGAAGTATGAGTCCTTCTCGTCCTTGCTGGCTTTCTCCTTGCGCTGGTATACGGGAGCACCCTCCGTCATCACCGGCTTGCACATGTCGCCATCTACCTCGAGTGCCACCTGTGAGGTATAGGCTTGTCCGTAGAACAGAGGGCGGTCGCCATACTGGTCACGGCTCAGATAGCTGCCAAGGGTGAAGATATCCTCTGGCGAGTTCTGGTCCATAGGAGGGTTGGCGGCCGAGCGGATCACGATGAGGGCATAGCTTGAGTAACCTATCATCAGCATCAGCATGCACAGCAGGGCTGTGTTCTTCACGCGGGCTGAGATGAGAGGCAGGAGCTGCACTTTGGTCTTGGTGAGTCCGGTAGTCTCGTCGTTCTTAACCACAACTTCCTTCTTGCGCTTGTAACCCAGTACAAACCACAGTACGATGAGCACCGCAATACCTGTGATGGCAGCGCTCCATCCATATCCGTAGAAAGGGATTCCGAGCATGCCGAAGCCCAAGACGAAGGCAAGGTTCTGTCGCTTCTCGTTCTTGTCAGTGGCATTGAAGGTTTCGTAGATACCCCAGATGACCGAAGCCACCAAGCAGATGATATATACGATCTCACCCGTATTGAATGGGCAGCCTAAGGTGTTGACGAAGAACAGCTCAAACCATCCGCCCACGGTGATGATACCAGGCACCACTCCATAGAGCACGGCAACGACTACCAGGAAAGATACGAACAGCGCCAGGAGCGAGCCCTTGAGGTTGGCATGTGGCACCTTCTTGTAGTAATATACCAATACGATGGCAGGGATGCAGAGCAGGTTGAGCAGGTGAACACCGATGCTAAGGCCTGTCATATAGGCGATGAGTACAAGCCATCGGTCGCTGTGAGGCTCGTCGGCATGGTCTTCCCATTTCAGGATAAGCCAGAAAACCACGGCAGTAAAGGCAGATGAGAAAGCATATACCTCACCCTCTACAGCCGAGAACCAGAAGGTATCGCTGAAGGTATAGATGAGTGCTCCCACCATACCCGATGCCTCGATGCCTACCATCTTGGCGGTGGTCATCTCTTTCCAGTCGCCGATGATGAGCTTGCGTGCCAAGTGGGTGATGGTCCAGAAGAGGAACATGATGCAGACGGCACTCAGCAGAGCGCTCATCGTGTTCACCATCTTGGCGACTTGTGTGGTATCGCTGGCAAAATGAGTAAAGAAATTACCTAAGAGCATGAAGAAAGGTGCCCCAGGAGGGTGACCGATTTCCTGCTTGTAGGCAGTTGTGATAAACTCTGGACAGTCCCAGAAACTGGCTGTCGGCTCAATTGTGGAGCAATACACGAAGGCCGCAATAAGGAAAGCGACCCATCCGAAGATATTGTCCACCAATTTGTACTGTTTCATTATTGTTTTAAAACTTAAATGTATGATTTTACTTTCTTTACGATGCCTCAGGGCATAATTCGCTACAAAGATACTAAAAAGAGAAGAAAAGAGCGAAGTTTGCTGTTTTTTTTAGATAATATTATATTTCTCAGAAAGCCCCTTCCATAAAGCGATTGTGGAACAGGTCCTGTTGGGCAACACGTAAAACAATGTGCATCTATTGTTCTGAAAATCATGAGATCCCTATTTCTCTCATTCACAACTCATTTTCCTACCATTGTACCCCAAATGTGTTTTTTTGCAACCCCCCAAACTACAATCATTATAGATGGTATTTTTTTCATAATTCGTAATTTTTAATATTTATATATGTGTGAAAATATAATTATAATTAACTGTTTGAATGCAATTTTTAATTTGCATTTCGCATGAACATGTTACCAATGACTTGATTATGTCTTTGCCTTCTTATTTTAAGATTGCACTTTCACTATTTTGATGTTTGAAATCTGGTGACTTTGATGTCTTCTTGCCATAGTCAAAACTATAAACAATCCTGTTGATATTCCTCAGAATTGTCTTGATGTCATCGACAAGAATATAGCTTTGGATGCCGACAATGTGTTTGCCAAGATAGGTGATGTGCAGAAGACCGCCATTCTTCTCTTTGCTGAATACATTGATGCTGCCACAACCATTGCCGCCCAGTCTGGCGGTGGCGGAGGTGGTGCTACCTCAGGTTGGGGACGTGACAAGGACAAGGATGAACTGTCTTGGGCGTATCGCTGCGCTATGATGGCTAATCGCCTGTGCAGACTTCGCAAGAAGCAAGGATATGGCAGATAACCGAATGTTCAACCAACAGCACTGACATTATGCCAATAGGTAAAAGTAAAATCTCGGATATGGATTTCGGCTCTTTCGAGAACTCGATTGACAAGAATATCGAAACAGACAAGGCTTCGGACAAGTTTGACCAACAGCTTCAAGCCTACAAGGATGCTGGTAATAGTTTGACTTTGGCAAAAAGTGGCGTTGAAATGGCTACTGCTTCCATGCATGAAGCAAAAGACAAATTGAGTGAAGCCTCAGATAAAGCGAATACTATCACCAAAGCTATTGAAGCCTACATCGGCAAAGTAAAAGACATAACTGTCAAAGCTAAGGTTGATGATGCCGATATGGAACAGGTAATCAACGACAGGAAGAAACTCATTGAAAACGAGTCTAAACTTCTTGAAGACCACCGAAAGGCGAATAAGGACATCCTCACTCGACATTTCTATGATATGTCTAATATGATGTCAAGGAATGAAGGTGTGTGGTTGTCGAATGGTTGGGTAAAGACTTTGCTTTGGATATTCTTGCAGTGTTTCCTTTATACGGTCATTTTTATTGTCTATTTTGTCGCATCATACATAGACAAATAAAAAAGAGTATCACGACATTGCATGGAAACAATATCGTGATACTCTTTTATCTATTTTCTGATAGCTATCTACTTGTATTAACTATTTTAGCAATCCTTACACTAACTTCATATAGTAGGTATAATGGAATTGTTACCAAAATAAGAGTCATTAAATCTGGAGGTGTTATAATTGCAGCAACAAGCATAATGACTATCAAAGCATGTTTTCTGTATCTAGCTAAAAGTTGATAGGATATAAAGCCCAATTTAGCTAAAAAGAACATAATTACAGGCAATTGAAAAACAATTCCCATAATGAATGTCAGAGTTGTAAATGTTTCTATATACGAGTTCAACGTAATCGTACTGCGAATATTTTCTGAAACACTGTATGTACCCAAAAAACGGAATGAAATTGGAAATAATATATAGTAGCTCATGAGGACTCCTACAATAAACAAGAAATATATTATTATCGCTACGCTTACCGAGTATTTCTTTTCATTTTCATAAAGTGCAGGAGATACAAATTTGAATAATTCATAAAGGATATAAGGTGAAGCTCCCAAGAATCCTAAATACACAGATGTTGTAATATGGGTCATGAATTGGCTGGACAAGTCTGTTGCAATCAAATCAACATGGAATTTTTCAAAATGGAAATCATAACCACATAATGATACTGTATTCTCTATAAATGTATACGTGGTAAAATTGTATTCACTTGGGGCTAATAGTATTCCCCAAATGGTCTCTTTGCAAAAGAATACGATTACAGAGAGCGTACCAGCAACAGCAATAATGCGAAATAACATTCGACGAAATACTTCCAGATGTCCGCCGAATGTCATTAAGTTAGAATCGTTTTCTTTAGTCATTTTTCAATTCATCTTTTGATGGATTTTCTTCTGACCCGTTCTTTTCTACTTCCTCATTAGGATTTTCATCGGTTTCTTTGGTGTCATTGACTCCTTTTTTGAACTCACGGACACCTTGTCCTAAACCTCGCATCATTTCTGGCAGTTTCTTACCACCAAACAAGAGTAAGGCAATTCCACCGATTAACAATAGTTCTGTAGAACCAATGAATAGTAATTGAGTAGCAAATAATAATTGTACCATAATGATTATTCTTTTATCAAGTAAATTTCACAGGTCTCGAAATCTATTTCCCAATTAGCATTTGGGGCAGAATCCCATTGGTATTTTTCACCCATACGTTTCCACCAACTTTGGAACTTTGTTCCAGTTACACCTATGTCCTTTACTAATTTTTCATACAAAGCATCATTTTCTGCAGTGAGAATATGAGCTAACTCACTTAGACCATTCCGACGCTCAAACAACATCTGAATTTCGTCCTTCTCTTCAACAGTTACCTGTCCTACTAATTTTCTTTCCATGTTTGTTTGTTTTTTGATTTTTATATTTTATCATTCGACCTGTACCAGAACATGCTGTACACTTTTGCCCATGGCGTTTGTCTTTCCAATAATCTGGATATTTTGAAATATAATATCCACGTCCTTGGCATAATGGGCATGGAACTCTTTGAACATTTGTTTTTATAAATTTTACGAGTTCTTCGTATGTGCCATGCGAAAAAGTCAATACTTTTCCATTGCCACAAAATAAAATCACATATGGAGTTGTTTTGTTGTATCCGTAGAAAGTTTCCAAATTGTCTGCGATGAAAATGATTTCAGAATTAGTCGCTTTGTGTGAATCGAAATCACTAATGTCTTTGGCAGAGAAAGATGGATAAACGACATATAGCTTTAATCCATACTCTTTACGGATTTTGCAAGAGTCTAATTCTAAAAAAGTTTGCATTCTTTGTGTTGGGCAGCTATGCCCACATTTAGAATGAACGAAAAGCATTAAAGAAGGAACGCCAGAGTGAATAATATAAGTTGTGTCTACAGGGTTGCGGTATCTTGTCTCCAGGAAATAAGAACTTTGCCCTTTACAATTTAAACAACAGAGTAATAACGCTATTAAAATCTGTAACTTTTTTATTCTCATTTTGAAACAAATTTACAGGTGTTATGGCATGATCCTAAGCAACTACCTCCGCAAGTTGCTCCACATTTTCCTTTGCATCCTAAACGACATGCTCCGCTACATGAAGAAGCGCATTTTTGAGAGCAAGATCCCTTGCACGTAGAAGTACACCCTCTTGAACATTCATTGACACAACTTGATTGACAGAGACTTTCGCAATTGCCATTACAAGTTGTTACTGGCAATGTTTTTTCTATTGTTGCATTTACTGTCATTGGCAAACACAATAATGGCAACATTCTTGTAGCAGTTTTGATAAAAGACCTTCTGTCCATATTGAATTTTATTAGAAATTGTCCTTTACATCAAAAGGATCAAGATAGTTTATTTCTTTTATCTCTTTCCCTGGAAGAAATACTCCCAGTTCTCTAATAGATGTCAATAGTTTTCGAGAAGCATTTCGTTCTAAGTGAGCAATTATACACTGTTCACGACTTGGAGTATTTACCTCTAATGTTGTCTTACGATTCATCCAAACACAGCGTCTGCATTGATAAGCATCACATTTGCGACATATAGGAGCATGGTCAAGTTTGTATAACTGAGGATTTTTGATGTCTAATCCATCTTCTAAAGAACCTATGCTATAACCTTTTTGGCAAACTTCGTTCAAATATTGTTCATTGCCATCACATTTTCCTGATAAATAAAACGCAGGACAAACATAGAAATTGCCATCTGGTGCTAATGTTATATTCTCGGTGCCAGCATTGCAATTGTTCATGTTGTCAAGCATCATACGGTCGGTGAGAAGATTTAGCTGTGGAGATTTTCCTTCTGCATAGCAATTCTTCAGAATTACACCTAAGTAAGCCAATACATCTTTGTAAATATTAAAATCGGTATCGGTAAAGGTTTCAATATCAGTTATGACAATATTCAAACGACGTGAGGAAGTTATAATACCTTTTAATAGTTTATACCTGTCAAACAAATCTTTTTTGCTTGTTCGCAGTGTGTAGACTCCTTCTTGATCAAAAGATGAAAATTGCAAACCTGTCCAATCATGATAAATAATCACATCTGCATTTTGACGTAGTTTTTCATCTTTGCACAACGAAGATACAATGTCGTTATGATCTATCGTATTTATAATTGCTTTGTACTCTTGTGGCAATTCGTAGTCAGGATAAACAAACTGTATCATAAGATTTTCTTTCATTCCATAAAAAATACCTTTTTTCAAATCTTCAATGGAAATGATCTTGTCATCATGACATTCATTCTCGTAGTGACAATAAGAAGTTGCCGTATCGTCTAATAGTATAATGAGATATTGTAACATAAATCTTAGCAAGTTATATTGTTATACTGAAGTTTATTCTTCTCATATTCATCTTGCTTTCCCTCTAATTCCAGTTTGCGATAGAGCTTGTTCCAGTAGTAATTATTGGCACGAACTCGTGCTTTGTGCATTTTACAAATAGCAGTGGCACGTTGGTAAGCTGTTGGAGTTTCTGCAGCATCATAATTTTCTCCTTGACACCAAGCGCATCCACTTGCAACTTCACAATTCATGCATTCTTGATTACTTTGTGTACTTCTGTCAAGTGTAAGGAAAGGACGAAGCTTATTTTTGTCTATACCATCATTAACATTTCCTACAACCCATGCTTTCTTGCTACGAAGTGAATATTGGGCAAAACGAGTACAAGGATAAAAATTACCAGCAGCATCTATAGACAGCATTTTACCTGCTCCACACCAATTCATATTGTCTTTTGTGACGTCTAAAGGCTTGCCTAATTCTGCCCAAAAATAAGAACATGTATTGTTCTCATACAAAGAATTATCAATAATGGCATCTGCTAACTTTATCAATTCTTTTTCTAATAATATATCGTCTCCTTCTTTCCAAACATTTTCAAATACACAATTAATATTCACGTCATGAATCCCTAACCCGAATAGATGCAAAACACTATCTGTTATATATGGAATGTTGTTGCTTGCTATTGTAACTTTAGTTGCTCCTCTTGGAAATTGTTCTAACCACAAAGGAATGTTCTTGACAACATCTTCATAAGAACCTCGTTCAGAATTTTTATATACTCTATTCATGTCATGCAACAACTTAGTTCCATCAATAGTTATTCCAATACTTAAATGAGTAATATTCTTTTTTATGTAATTCTGTACTCTAGGGCTATTGTAATTAAGTCCATTGGTAGCAAAACTAAATCTATAGGAATTGAACCAGTGATGTGAACGGCGATACATTTCTACTTTTATATAATCACAGATTCTATCTATTAAGTCGATTTCCAAAAAAGGTTCTCCGCCAATAAAATCCCACACTACAGACTCTTGAGGAAAATCCTCTTCTCTATCCAGTATGTAATCTATCGCTTTTTGGGCTATCTCCCATGTCATTCTCTCTTGTATGTTTTTTCCGACAAGATAACAATATTTACATGCCAACTGACAATCTTTAGTTACAATAAAAGTTATCTCTTGTGAGTTGCCACCTTTCCATACGTTATCTCCGTCTTTTATCGGTAATTTTTTCATTTTCAGAAGAGTTGTAAAGGAGAGAATGCGCCCTATGTTTATCGTACGCATCCTCACCTTAAAAATAGTGTTAGTTCTTAGCTACGCCTTTGCAAGCATAGTTTTTGCAACCTCCAGAGCAGGTTGTGTAACAAGCACCACTACAAGTGCTACGGCATGAACCTGTACAAGTTCCGCAACCATATCTTGTACACCCCATAGGGTCTTTTGTGGTTGCATTTACAATTGCTGGAGTTCCAGCTAAAGCTACGGCTGCAAGAATTGGCAATGCGCCTTTTGCTGCCTTCTTGAAGAATTCTCTTCTTGACTGAAGCTCTTCGTTCTTTTCATTCTTTTTCATAATGAGTCGAATTTAAATTAAACAATATGCCTTTCGGCGTTATTTGACAATACTGATAAAATCAGTTGGAATATAAGCTGTTGCTACCAAACATAGACCAGAAATTTCTACAACGACACGTTGTTGTCCTGCAATGCGCGCAACTTTTCCTACTACACCTTCAAATTCTCCGTCTATCACCTTAACAATGTCACCTCTTTTATAATGACATTGCTCTGATGACACTATTCGTACATGTTCGCTATCTGTGCTTGTAGCTTTGATAAAGTTTATCATTGCTGTAAATGGAATGGTAAGAGGTGGGTGTTTGCCATTTTCCTCCAATGGTTTTGTCTTATCAAGATAAAATTTTAATATCGATGTTTCATCCCCCTTTTTCTTGATAATGGAGTTTACAACTTCCCTTGTAGTATATACAAAAAGAAGATTGGGAAGAAGAGGCTGTAAAATTCGCTTCTTCTTCCCAATCTCTTTCTTTATAACATAATGCATAGGCATATATGACTGAACGTCAGAGGTTGATATGATGCCATGTGCTTTCTGTGTTCTGTTATATGTAACTCGCAACACGAACCACTCGTGATTTGCCTTTTGTACATAGTCCGAGGACACCCCTGTATGTGAGCGTTGAGCTTCGGGGAGGACGTTGGAGGTAAGTCCAGCGTAAGGAGATCTGCTTCGACCTCGATGGGTATGCGCATTAATCAATGCGTTCATATCGTTTTCTATGTCTTGCATTAAATTAGCAACTAATAGACACAAAAAAGCGTGGAATCGTCCTGTTGTCCGTCCCACGTACCAAGGCTCTTGCATTGCCAAATCCAGTTGAACAGACAACGTCAGAGCCCACGCCGATATGAAAATCGCATCCGTAAAGAGACCTATATAGCACATTGCATTGTACCCCAAAGGGCACAATATATGCTTACAAGGTCTCCACGGGATTGATATAATCACACCCGGGACATCTACCGTTGCTACGTTCAAGACTGGATTTTGAATTTGCAAGATTCGGTACGTCTTAAACAGAGCGTCGAGTAAACGCCTTCTATATGTCTTGACCCTCTTCCCACCCATTGCCCGCTTATTACCGAGAAAGTTGTTTGGACTTCTCAGCTTTCAGCTCGGCGTTGGCTGTCTGTGTATCAACATTGAGTAAGTCCTGTTTGACGCACAGATTCGAGAGCCGTTGCAAAAATAACAAAATTTCTTCAAAGCAAGCAAGATTTGCTTGGATTTTCTGCCAATACTGTCCGATTTTAACATTTAAGAGACTATTATTGCTGTATATGGAAGTATAAAAAATACACAGTCGCAATGTTATGTAACAAAGGTCGCTATATAAATAAAAAAAGGAGCAAGAACATTTGTTGTCTTGCTCCCATAATCTTTCTATACAAAGATTTTCAATGTGCTCCATGTTATGGCAATTAGTTCGCCAAGGCGAACCTATTAAAACCATACATATATAGTAAAAGGTGTATTACCCTTTGTTGATTCTTTCTACCAATTCGTATGGTGTAAGGATCTCCATCTTTGAGAAACCAAACCACTTTTTGCCTAAGTCCTTAATGGATGCACCTATGTGATACACATCATCGTCTATACAAAGGAAGCGGTCATGTGATAAACGGAATGTTTCAACATCAATCGGTGCATATTGAGCATTATGACGGTCTATGTCGAGTTGGAACTGACGGCTTATCTGCTGAGTGTAGATGATTGCAGACACGTTATTATCTCTTTTATCGAGCAATGTCAGTACAGTCTCGTCAACATAGTTGTCGATAAGGACAATACGTTTCTTCGCACTCTTAATCAAGTCGGACACGAAAGTATAGGCATCATAAACTTGCCCATTGTAGAACACACCTTGCTTCGGCTTTGCATTACCCTCGTCCAATCTGCGAAACACCTCGTCTATGCGCTTGTCTGTTTCTTGCTGATGTTGCTGCATTTCCAGTTGATGGTACTCCATTGTTGAAAGACGTTGGAAAACTTCTGCATTTGTCACCATAAAACGTCTCATTGCAACAAATGCATCCATAATACGTATGCTTACACGAATAGCCGTTTCACTTCTGAGAACGGTAGAGAGCATTGCTACTCCCTGTTCTGTAAAAGCATATGAGCGAACTGTTGAGTGCTTCAAACTATTGAACCGGTCGCAATTTGCGACCAGTTCAGCCATTTCCTCCTTAGTTAGTTGAAAACGGAAACGCTCAGGGAAACGTTCTATATTACGTTTTACAGCCTCGTTTAATCTTTTAGTTTCCACTCCGTAAAGTTCAGCCAAGTCTCTGTCTATCATAATCTGCTTGCCACGAATAGACATTATTCGACTTTCTACAGGAGTGGTAACTACGACTTCATCATTTTGTAACTGGTCACAATTTGCGACCAGTTCTCCTTTATCTTGATGTTCTATATTATCCGCCATATTTCTATCTTTATTTTTGAGATCACAAATTGTGACCTTAAACGTGTTGTTACTTATTATTGTATGCAAAGGTAGTGCTTTTAGCCTTTAAGCCACTATTGCACAACCCCTTTCTTTGAAAAGAACGTAAAATCAATAGTATTATTGCGATGATTGTACTTTTAGTAATCGCTTCACTCGTTGTACGGTACTTACCCCTTTACCACACAACTTTGCCACATCCCGAATGGAATATCCCTTGCGGAGCAAACTAATAACTTCCCTATATTCGGCTTTCATCTGTGTTGTCGTTTTTACAGAGCCTACTTTGCGCCCGAGTTTTCCACCTTTCTCTATATACCGCTTCCTTCCTGATTGCAATTTACCAACAAAAGGGAAGAAGTAAGACTTCCCCGTTGTTCGCATTCTGCTGTACGTCTCAATCAAATACGCGATTAAACAGATTGACCGCCTCTATCTTCTTTTCAAGAGCCACTTTTGCATAAACTTCGGTTGACGTTATGCTTCCATGTCCCAAAACATTTCCTTCTTTTTTCGTCCCATTTTATTTCCTTTCTTTTCTGATGTTAATATATTCTTTTATCACTGATTATCAAACATTTAAATTGCGATACAAAGTAATACAACGAGGGACAAAAACGAGACAAAAGTGGGTAAACAATCCGCTAATCAATTTCAAGAAGCACTTCATGGCGATTTAACGAAGCGCTTTCTTAGCTGCTGACGAAGCGCTTCATTAGAGTGTAACGAAGCGCTTCATTAAGGTGTAACGAAGCGCTTCGTTAGGTCATGTGATAAACGACACTCTGCGACACTCTTCGACATCTTCCTTGTCTGCATTTCGTATCTTTGCGCGCGCGTACCTTTATATATTATAGAACTTCCGCATGTTTGCCCCACACGCCCTGAAGTGTCAAAGCTCTGATAAGCAGCACGCCCTGAAGTGTCAGGAGCTCTAATAAGCAGCACGCCCTGAAGTGTCAGGAGCTCTAATAAGCAGCACGCCCTGAAGTGTCAGGAGCTCTGATAAGCAGCACGCCCTGAAAGGGCAGAAGCTCTAATAAGCAGCACGCCCTGAAAGGGCAGAAGCTCTAATAAGCAGCACGCCCTGAAAGGGCAGAAGCTCTTAGCCCAGGGCAACGCCCTGGGTATAAAGGCACTCAGCAAGGCGCCCTGTAAGGGCAAAAGCTTTAAAACTACAGGCAATTTATAAAGCTTTTGCCCTTACAGGGCGACAGGTTTGCAGCCGTAATTACCCAGGGCGATGCCCTGGGCTAAGAGCTTCTGCCCTTTCAGGGCGTACTTGAACCACTTTGCGAAACTTCAGTATATTATAGAACTTCCGCTGGGTAACATAACTACTGACAGAAGTAGTCAACTATATGTACGACCAAAATAAAGTAAGTCAACGTAAATGATAAATAAGCAACAACCAAGTCAACTCATATTAAAAATAATGCTTAGAGTGGTCAACTAAAATCGTTAAACCACAGTCAAACCACAGGAGAAATCTTCTCTTTAAGCAATAAAAAAGTTTTCTTTAGCTTGCAAAAGTTCCGTTCAAAGCCTTTGAACGTACATTCAAAGCCTTTGAACGGACATTCAGAGCCTTTGAACGGACATTCAGAGCCTTTGAACGGACATTCAAAGCCTTTGAACAGAGATTTATCTGCAAGAGAATGAACAAATCATAACTAACAGAAACAATTTGTATAGTATTGAAGTAACAACTCACGACTATATGAGTGTTGAGTAGTTACAAACAGAATTGGGTAATATCCTTTAAAGCTCTTGAAAGTTTATACTTTGAGGAAATGTTCCTCGAGTTTTTCCTTCGGCATGTCGGCAGTATCGTGATAGTGCAGATGGTGGTTCACGCAGGCGATGTGCTTCACATTGTGCAGCACTTCGGCAATGTCGTGGCTTACGATGATGATGGCGCATTCCTTGTTGATTTGCTCCAGCATCTCGTACATCTGTTTCTGGAATCGACGGTCGATGTAAGTGTTGGGCTCGTCGAGTATCACGACATCGGGTTTTGACACGATGGCGCGTGCCAAGAGAACACGCTGTAGTTGTCCTCCGCTCAAGGCTCCGATGTGACGGTCTTTCAAGTCGGACAGCTGCATACGATCCAAGGTATCGGCTACGAGCTGGTGATGCTCTTTGCTGAAACGGGCAAAGAGACTCTTCGACTTGTTGAGTCCGGAGAGCACCACTTCGTATACAGAGATGGGAAACTGCTTGTCGAGGTCGTTGTATTGTGGCAGGTATCCCATGGTGATTTCCTTCACCGGCTTGCCGTCCTTATAGTAGCTGATGTTCCCCTCGGTGGGGTTCATCAGTCCGAGAATAAGACGCATGAGGGTTGTCTTTCCGCCGCCATTGGGTCCGATAATACCCAGATAGTCGTCCTGATAGATGGTGAGGTTGACGTCGTGGAGTACTTCCTTGCCTTCGTAGCCTGCTGCGAGGTGCTCGATTTTTATGATTGGATTCATGTTGTTCTGTGTTTATAGTCTTGAGGCGACTCTTACTTGTCAGCCACAATCAGTTGCTTGCCTTGTATTGCCAATGAAGCTTCTTGCATCGCCATGTTCCATTCGCCTTGCAAGGGGTTGATCTCCATCGCATGGGTGTGGGTCTCCTTGATGAATACCGACGTGTTGCGGTTGGCAAACTCTGTCTGTATGAGGCAGTATTTTATCTTCTCTTTCTTAGCTCTCTCGATGAGGCTCTTGAGTTGGGCGACACTCGGTTCCCTGCCTTCCTCCTCGATGGCGAGCTGTTCCAACTTGTAATCACGGGCGAAGTAGGTGAGGATGGGGTGGTAAATCACAAACTTGCGTACCATCTCAGGGTTCTTCTGGAAGCTCATTCTGATGGTGCTGTCTCTCCGGTCGATGATGCGGAGCAGCGACTGATAGTTCTTCTCAAAGAAAGCCTTGTGCTTGGGTTCGAGACTGCAGAGCGCCTTGAGGATGTTGGCGGAGATAATTCGGGCGTTGCTGCAACTCATCCATACATGTGGGTCGATATTGCCGCCGGGTGTCTTGGCAGGTGAGATGCCCACGGAGGTGTCGACCACCTTCATGTGAGGAGCATTGTCGTGAAGCTTCTGCATCCAGGTCTGCTCGAAACCGATGTTTCCTACCTTGAGATAGAGGGCACTCTTAGAGAGTTCCACCATCTGCTGGGCAGTGGGTTCGTAAGTCTCGGGATTGCCGCCGGCAGGAACCATCACGTTGACATCCATCTTGTCCTGGGCTATCTTATCGACGAAATACTGGTAGGGAGGTATGGTGACGGTTACCATTGGCTTGCCATCGCTCTCGGCGAGGGCAGTCTTCTGTTGATTGACCTTGCAGCCCACCAACAGAGTGCATATTATAATAAGGTATATAAATCTCTTCATACTTTAAAAAATAAAACTCAATCCATAGACTAACAATATGTATCTGAGCACCTTGCCGATGGTGATGCTGAGGATGGAAATAGGAATGTTGGCTCTTGTCAATCCCAATACGATGGTGATGGCGCTACCCAACAGGGGCAGAAAAGCGAAGAATCCCATCCAGGCACCTCGTCCAGCCATGAAGCGCTCAGCCTTGTCGAGGCTCTCTTTCTTCACGTGCAGGTATTGCTCTATCCATTCCATCTTGCCCAAACGTCCCACACCATAGTTGAACATTGAGCCCAGGACATTGCCGATGCTGCCATAGATGATGAGCGGGATGGGGTCGAGACCTGCAGCCTGCAGTCCTGCCATGACCGCCTCGCTGCTGAAGGGGAAGAAGCTGCCGGCAAGGAATGCTGCCACGAGCATGCCCCAGTAGCCCCATTCTACCAGGAACGAAATAAGCCAGGCTATCATAACAGCATGACGGGGGAAAACAGGAGGTTGTACAACAGTAGCAGTACAGCCATCACAAGGATGGTGATGAAGGTGATGTTGCACAACTTACCCTTGGTGAAGGTAATGAAATGGGCGAAGAGGGGTGCCGTACAGACTATCATGATGCCCTCGAGTTCGTATTCATGCTGAGGCTGGAGTACGAGGAAGAGGAAGCTGACGATGTCGAGCATGATGAACGACTCGTAGATCATGCGGGTACGAATCTTGTCGGCGTAGCTGGTGCGCAGGAAGTGGACTGCTCCGATGACCGCCAGCAGGGTGATAAAGCTGAGGTTCACCAACTGATGCACGGTTATCATAGAATAGTCGAACAGCGTGTGGAAGTCGATGAAAGTGGCAAAATGAGCGATGAGGTAGTCGATGTTGTTGGTATAGACAAAGAATCCTGCCGCAAACCAGTAGGGGATGATGACTCCCAGGATGGAGGCTGCAAAGTTGCGGAGACTGAAGGAGTTGGTGAAGAACATCATCATCGCCCACAGTATGGGCAGATAATAGAGTATCTGTACAAACTCCATCGAGGCTATGCCCAAACAGGCGAAGGCATAGAAGGTGCGGCCCGTGGATTGCCGGTCCTGATAGCCGTTCCAGATGAGCAGGGTGAAGGCAATGAAACAGAGGGTCACCACGTTGGCATGGAGCGACGGCTCGGGGAGTGAGGTGACCGACAGGAGTGTCAGGAAACTGCACGACACCATGCGGCTGTAGGTACGCATCAGGGCATTGCGGTTGTTGAGCTCTACCATGAGAAGGGTAGAGGCGAGTGCAAACGCCAGCTCAGTCCAGATGTCACCCTGTACTAAACCTACAGCAACCCATATCATGGCGATAAGGGTTGCTGTTACTGGTAACGAGAAGCGGCTTACCGCTATCTTGTTCTGAAAGGTCTTATGTCTTAACATCTATTTGGTTTAATGTTTGATATTGGGGGAGAATTTTTAGGAGTTAAGGAGTTAAAGGAGTTAAGGAGTTAAGACAAATGCTTTAGTGGACTTATAATTAAGCATTGAATATTCCCTCATGACTATTGTCTTAACTCCTTAACTCCTTAACTCCTTTAACTCCTTAACTCCTTAATTCTTTTACATTAAAAAACTACAGGTCCTGTCCGATGTCGGAACGGAAGTATTTGTCGGTGAACAGAATCTTCTGAGCCTCGGCGAAGCTCTTCTTCAGTGCCTCTTCCTTGTCCTTGCCATAGCTGCTTACGCAGATGACACGTCCGCCATTGGTTACTACCTGACCGTCTTTGAGAGCAGTACCGGAATGGAACACAACGGAGCCTTCTACCTGGTCGATGCCCTCAATGGGGTAACCCTTCTTGTAAGCCTCAGGATAACCGCCGCTGACGAGCATCACGCAGACTGCCGCACGCTCGTCGAACTCGATGCTGCGCTCGTCGAGATTGCCTTCAGCCACACCTTCGAAGAGGTCTACGATGTCGCTCTTCAGACGGAGCATCACACTCTCGGTCTCTGGATCGCCCATACGGCAGTTGTACTCGATGACCATGGGTTCGCCCTCTACATTGATCAGACCGAAGAAGATGAAACCCTTGTAGTCGATGTTCTCCTCGGCAAGACCCTCTACGGTAGGACGGATGATACGCTCGTCAACCTTCTGCATCCACTCCTTGGTGGCAAAAGGTACAGGTGTGACGCTTCCCATACCGCCTGTGTTGAGGCCTGTGTCGTGCTCACCGATACGCTTGTAGTCTTTGGCTTCGGGCAGGATCTTGTAGTTCTTGCCGTCGGTAAGTACAAATACCGAGCACTCGATGCCGCTGAGGAACTCCTCGATGACCACACGGGCAGAGGCATTGCCGAACATACCGCCGAGCATCTCACGGAACTCTTTCTTGGCCTCCTCGAGGGTAGGAAGGATGAGGACACCCTTGCCGGCACAGAGTCCGTCAGCCTTCAGTACGTAAGGAGCCTTCAGGGTCTCGAGGAATTTCAAGCCTTCCTCGACGGTGGTGCCGTCGAAGGTCTCGTATTTGGCTGTAGGGATGTTGTGGCGCTTCATGAACTGCTTGGCGAAATCCTTGCTTCCCTCAAGCACGGCACCAGCCTTTGATGGACCGATGACAGGGATGTTCTTGGTACGTGGGTCAGCCTTAAAATCATCGTACACACCCTTTACCAATGGGTCTTCAGGACCTACTATCACCATGTCGACACCCTTTTCTGCGGCGAAATTCTTAAGTGCCTCGAAGTCGTCGGCCTTGATGTCTACGTTCTCACCGACATTCATCGTACCGGCATTGCCTGGTGCGATATAGAGTTTGTCACACTTCTCGCTCTGGGCGATCTTCCATGCTAAGGCGTGCTCACGGCCACCGCCTCCCAACAATAAAATTTTCATTTGCTGTAAGTTATTGTTTGTTATTATTTTTATTTCGTATGTCTGTCAGGAGTTATTAACTCCTGGAGCACCTCTCCTGTTTTACTCTTTTTCGGCTGCAAAGTTACTAAAAAAGGGTGAAAAGGCAAGCGTTATTTGCTGAAATATTGTTTGTAGATGTCATAATAGATGTTGAGCCAACCCTTGATGGCTATCTGGTCGAGCTTTTTGTAGTGTTGTGGGTGATGGTCGATGAGGCTGCTAAAAAAGCAAAAACATAAAACCTGCAGTCATGTTTTCCCTGCTTTTTCCTTGCAGGTTGACTGTAGGTTTTATGTTTTTGCTATAGTGTGTCAGCAGATAGCTTCTCTTACTTCAGATAGTCGAAGAAATACTGGCTGATGCGCTCGTGCAGATGAGTGCTCTGATGTCCCCGCATATTGTGAGGCTCGCCAGGGTAGACAAAGAAGTCGGGCTGTGTGCCGGCTGCAATGCATGCCTTGAGGAAGGTGAGGCAATGCTGTGGCACTACTGTCACATCGTTCAAGCCCTGTATGATCTGCAACTTGCCCTTGAGGTTCTTGGCCTGGTAGAGCAAGGAGGTTTTCTTGTAGCCTTCAGGGTTGGTCTGTGGTGTGTCCATATAGCGTTCGCCATACATCACCTCATACCAGTGCCAGTCGATAACAGGTCCTCCTGCCACACCTACCTTGAAGACCTCAGGATAGTTGGTCATCAGCGATATGGTCATGAATCCTCCGAAACTCCATCCGTGAACGCCTATTCTGTCAGCATCCACATAGGGAAGGGTCTTGAGATATTCCACACCCTTCATCTGGTCCTGCATCTCTATCTGTCCGAGTTGACGGAAGGTGGCCTGTTCGAAAGCTTTGCCACGGTTCTCGCTTCCACGGTTGTCGAGGATGAAGAGCAGATAGCCCTTCTCTGCCATGTAGGTTTCCCAACCACGGCTGCTGTAGTTCCAGCGGGCGTCTACGTTGTGGGCATGAGGTCCACCGTATACATATATAATGGTGGGATATTTCTTGGCAGGGTCGAAGTTGGTGGGTTTCACCATGCGCCAGTAGAGATCGGTCTCGCCATCGGCCGCCTTGACAGTGCCGCAGCTGTATTCCGGTACATTGTAGCCCTTCCATGGGTTTTCGGCTGTGAAGTATGCTGTGCGCTTGCCGTTCTCTGTATTCACGATGGCTATCTTGCGAGGCACATCAGGAGTTGAGTAGTTGTCATAGACAAACTGACCGCTCTCGCTCAGGGTGGCATTGTGCCATCCCTTGCCACAGTCGTCCATCATGGTGCGCTTGCCAGTCTGGGTGTCTACTAAGAAGATGTTTCTCTGAATAGGTGAGCACTCGTTGCTGGCTATGATGATGCTCTTGCGCTTTCTGTTGAAACCGAGCACTTCCATCACTTCCCACTTGCCAGAAGTCAGCTGACGGATGTCGAGCGACTCGGTGTTGCTTGCCATACGACTGCCATGCTTGCCCAATGTGCAGAGATAAAGATGATTGTAGCCATCCTTGCGGCTCTGCATGATGAAACGGTTGCTGTCCCAAGGCAGGAACATGATAGGATGGAGTGGCTCTACATATTTCTCATCGGTCTCGCGATAGAGCTCGCCAGTCTTCTCGCCGGTTTCTGCATCATAGGCAGTAAGGCGGCTGTCGTTTTGGTCGCGGTTGACCTCGAACATATAGACGGTCTTGCTGTCGGGGCTCCATGCTATGTTGGTGAAGTAACGGTCGGTAGGGTCGCCAGCCTTCAGATAGATGGTCTTTCCTGTAAGACAGTCGAACACACCCACGGTGACCTGATGAGAGGTCTCGCCAGCCATAGGATATTTGTCGGGAGCGGGAGTAGCGATGCAACTCTGTGTCTCTGGATGATCGAAGCCTATCTCAGGTATGTTGACCTGAGGATAATCGGTCACCATGCTTTGGTCCATGCGATAGAAAGCCAGTCTTTCACCATTGGGACTCCAGAAGGTGCCTTTCGATATGCCGAACTCATCGCGGTGAACGCTTTGCCCGTATACGATCTCGCGGCTTCCATCAGCAGAGAGTTGGAAATCGTGCGATTTCTTCTCCTTGGTCATCGCGTTCTCGGGTGCCGCATTGAAGGTACGTACATACAGGTTGCTGCCTTTCAGGTAAGCGAAGGCGTTCTGCTGAGTGTTGGCTTCGAGGAGATCTTCGCCATCTTGAAACTCCAACTCGCTGATCAGACGGTGCTTCCTGAAGTCGACGGTATAGGTCTTGCTGCCGTTGCTTACCATAACGATGCTCTTGCCTGCAAAGGGGAACCTGGCATTGTAAAGAGCCCTTACCTTTACGTCCTTGGTAGGAGCAATCCACTGGTTGATGTCGTTGATGCCGAAGAGTTTTGTTTCCTTGCCATTGGTTTTGTTTACCAGATAGCATGCATCTACATCCTGACGTACAAGCTGGTCGCCCCACCAGGTGCACCAGCGGTTCTTTGCCACCATATTGCGATAATTGTTGCCGCCGAAGTTCAGGTCTTCGAGTGTAAATGTCTTATCGCCCTTCTGTGCAGGAACTACGCCCTGTGCCTGTGTGTTGACTGCAGATATAGCCATTATAGTAACCAGTGAAACTTGGTATAGAGATTTTCTAAAATTCATGTTTTTTTGTTTGTTCTTTACTTTTTAGTCCTCATCGCCGAAGTTATCGAAGCCACGTTTTCCTCCACGCTTGAAGTTTTTGCCACCTCTTTTGAAGTCGCCACCACGCTTGAAGTCACGGTCGCCTCCCTTGAAACTCTTGCCAGAGCGTCTGTCTTCGTTGTCGTCGTTGCGGCGTCCTGCCGAACGTGTCTTGTTGCCACGACGGATGTCCTCGCGGTTTTTCTCGAAGTCGGCAAAGCGGTTGGTATGGAACTTGAATGAGCGAATATCGTCTTCTTCGTTCTCAGTCTCCTCTGTGATGCGCTTCTTGAACTCGCGTTCCTTCTTGAAACGGTGCTTTTGTGCCATCTCTCGCTTCTCGCTGTCGGTCTTCACGATGCCGCCTTCGGAGCGGAAGTCCTTCATCTTGCCGTCAAACATGACATATTTACGGAACTCGCACTCCAAACTTCCATTGAATACAGGAATCTTGATACTTGGCTTCAAGCCGATCTGCTCAAAGCATTCCTCGCGATAGCTCAGTACCCAGGCCTCGTTGCCGGCAAAGGCCTTCTTGAAGCGTTCGCCAATCATCTTGTATGTGCCCAAGAGGTTAGGGGTAGAGATGCGCTCGCCGTAAGGAGGATTCATCACGATGATGCTCTTCTCGGCAGGCTGCTCGAAATCCTTGAAGTCTTTCTGTGCGATGGTGATGTCTTTGGTCATACCAGCTGCACGCACATTGAGAGCCGCTGTGTTGACAGCCTTCATGTCTATATCATAGCCATAGATGTGGTGCTCGAACTCACGTTCCTGTGAATCGTCGTTATAGATACGGTCGAAGAGCTCCTGATCGAAGTCGTTCCACTTCTCGAAGGCGAATTGTTTACGGAATACTCCTGGCGAGATGTTGCGGGCAATGAGGGCAGCCTCGATGGCGATGGTTCCAGAACCACACATAGGGTCGATGAGGTCGCACTCGCCCTTCCAGCCTGTCATGAGAATCATACCGGCAGCAAGTACCTCGTTGAGAGGTGCCTCCACCTGCTCCTGTCTGTAGCCACGACGATGCAGACTCTCACCACTTGAGTCGAGACTCAGGGTAGCCTTGTCTTCTGCAATGTGAATGTTGAGGCGGATGTCTGGATTGGAAACGCTGATATTAGGTCGTGTGCCGAGTTTCTCGCGGAACCAGTCCACGATGGCATCCTTTACCTTATAAGTAACGAAGCGTGAGTTGCGGAACTCCTCCGAGTAGACCACAGAGTCGACCGAGAATGTCTTCTTCACGTCGAGAATGTCGTCCCATTTAATCTTCTGCACCTCGTCGTACACTTCTTCGGCAGAGCGAGCCTTGAAGTGCTTGATGGGTTTGAGTACTCGGATGGCAGTGTGCAACTGGAAGTTGGCACGATACATCATTTCCTTGTCGCCTGTGAAGGAAACCATACGGCGACCTATCTGTACATTGTTGGCACCCAACTGGGTGAGCTCCTCAGCCAAGACGGGTTCTAAGCCCATGAAGGTCTTGGCAATGAGTTCAAATTCCTGTTCCATTATAGAATTCTATGTCTAATAAACTTGTTTTTTCTTTCTTGTATTTCTTTGTCTTTGGCTGCATATCCTTGGTGACCCATACGTTGGCTCCCACGACGCATCCCTTGCCAATGGTGATTCGCCCTAAGATGGTGGCATTGGCGTACACGATGACGTCATCCTCAAGGATAGGATGGCGTGGAATGCCCTTGATAGGATTGCCGTCCTTGTCGAGTGGGAAGCTCTTGGCCCCGAGGGTTACTCCCTGGTAGAGTTTCACATTGTTGCCAATGATACAGGTGGCGCCTATTACCACACCCGTTCCGTGGTCGATGGTAAAATGTTTGCCGATCGTTGCTTCGGGATGAATGTCGATACCCGTCTCAGAGTGTGCCAGCTCGGTCATCATTCTGGGGATGAGTGGCACGCCAAGTTCGAAGAGTACATGGGCTATACGGTAATTGGTGAGGGCCTTGATCACAGGATAGCAGGAGATGATTTCTCCCTGGCTTACAGCAGCAGGGTCGCCTTCGTAGGCCGCCTCCACGTCGGTGGCAAGAATCTTTCTGAGTCGGGGAAACTCCATGATGGCTTTGGCTGCTATGACGCCGGCCTTGGCTCTCTGTCGCAGCAGTTCTTGTGAGGTCTCGCTTTCGCAGTCGTTGGCAAAGCAGAGGCCTGCGAGAATCTGTTCTGTCAGTTTCTCGTAGAGTTTCTCCACTCTCACTCCGATGTGGTATTTGATAGTGGATATGTTGACCGATGAGTTACCATAATATCCGGGGAAAAGGATGGAGCGGGATAAATTGATGATTTCTTCGAGCGCCTTGCCCGAAGGAAGCGGGTTCCCGTCCCTGTGCTGATGAAACAGACCTTTCAGCGACTTGGGGCATGAAAGCTCTTCGATGGTTTCGGTCAGCTGATGAGTTAGCTTGTCTTTGCTCATTTCTCAATTGTGTCAGTAAAAATCCGATGCAAAGTTACGATTTTTTTCTTATTTTCCAAAAGTTTGTGGTGTTTTTTGTTTTTCTGCCTGTTCTTTCTTCATATCACGGAAGGCACTCCAGGCAATGGGAGCCGCCAGGGCAAAGGAGCAAATGTCGGCACATGCCTGGCACATCTCGACACCAAGAAGTCCGAAACAATGGGGCAGGATGATGATGAGCGGGATAAAGAAAAGACCGCTTCTGGCGGCGGCTACCAGGTTGGCGCGTATGGGCTTTCTAATGGTCTGCGTGAGCATATTGGTCAATACGATGAAGGCCACGAGTGGAAAGCTGAGTACCTGCCAGCGCAGGGCTGCTGTTCCCACACTCACCACTTCGTTCTCGTCTCTGAAGAGAGTGATGATGGATTCGGCAGAGACAAATCCTGCTACAGCGCAGACGGTAAGGAAGATTGTGCCGCACTTGATACAGAAGGTGAAGGCTTCTTTTACACGACTGTAGAGACGTGCGCCATAACAGAATCCGCAAAGTGGCTGGAAGCCCTGTCCCAAACCGATGACGATGGCATAGGTGAAGAAGGCTATTCGGGTGACAATACTCATGCCGGCGATGGCTGCGTCTCCGTATGAGCCTGCTGCCACGTTGAGCATCAAGGTGGAAATACTGCCTAATCCTTGTCTCGAGAGCGAGGGTGTTCCTCCTGCTATGATCTCCTTCAGGAATGCCTTCGAAGGTGTGAAAAGACGTGGCTCGATACGAATGTTCTGTCCCTTGGTTGTCATTAGTAGAAGTATGAGGCATCCGAAGCATTGACTGATTAGTGTGGCAATGGCGGCTCCCGTGATTCCCAAACAGAAATAAAGGATGAGTGTTGGAGCCAACACGAGGTTGAGTAACACACCCGACAGAATACCTTTCATGGCATACATCGTGTTGCCCTGAAAGCGCATCTGGTTGTTGAGAGTCAGCGACATGGTCATTATCGGAGCCCCGAGCAGAATAATGCCCAAGTAGCGTTCTGTATAGGGAAGAATGGTAGGGGTGGAACCGAGCAGCAGAGAGAGTGGTGTAAGAAATGACAGTCCGAGGATGGTGATGCAGAGTCCTGAAATGAAACTGAGCACGACTCCGGTAGCAGCCATCTTGCGTGCGCTGTCAGTGTCCTTGGCTCCCAAACGTCGTGAGATATAGTTGCCAGATCCATGTCCGAAGAAGAATCCTACAGCCTGTATGACAGCCATCATACAGAAGGAGATGCCCACGGCTGCCACACTCTGTGTGTTGATACTGCTCACAAAATAGGTGTCAGCAAGATTGTACATACTTGTAGAAAGCATGCTTACAATGGTAGGCACAGCCATTGTGAATATCACTTTATGTACTGGGGCATGGGTGAGGAATGTGTAATTGTCGGTCTCTCTTTTCATGCGTGCAAAAGTACTGCTTTTTTCCGACAAAGCCAAGGCTTGTGTGGTGTAATGTATCTAAATCAGTGTTAATTTTTCAGAACACATTTCAAACCTAAAATTTGCATATTTTGAAATATCTTTGTAACTTTGCGGCATGAAAGAAACAACGCTACAAGGCAATCAGATAGAAATCAAGAAGGTGAGCAGTAAGAAAGACTTGGATGCTTTTATCGGTTTTTACTGCGATCTTTATAAAGATAATGAGTATGCTGTTCCATTCATCCGATTCGATGAGGAGAACACTTTGTCGAAGGAACGAAACTCTTCCTTCGAGTTCTGTGAGGCTGAGTATTACCTGGCCTTGAGAGGAGGAAAGGTGGTGGGACGTGTGGCTGCCATCATCAATCATCGTGCCAACGAGGAGTGGCAGAAGAAGCAGGTTCGCTTCGGATGGTTCGACTTCATTGACGACCCAGATGTGTCGCGTGCTTTGTTGGAGACGGTGGAGCAGTATGGCCGTGAACATGGAATGACAGAAATGGTAGGACCACTTGGTTTTACCGATATGGATCGTGAGGGAATGCTTATCGAAGGCTTCGACCGTCTTGCCACAGCCTATGTTATCTACAACTATCCTTATTATCCTCAGCACATCGAGGCTTTGGGAGGATTCGAGAAAGATAACGACTGGATGGAATATCGTATCAAGGTGCCTGAGGTGACACCCGAGAAGTTTGCCAAGACGGCACAGATGATAGAACGAAGATACAACCTGCATCCTTACCGCTTCAGCCGCAGTCAGTTGGTGAAGAAAGGTATGGGACATCGCATCTTCGAGATACTGAACGAGACTTATGCCAACCTGTACGACTTCCAGCAGTTGTCTGAGAAGCAAATCAACCAGTTGATAGACCAGTACATCAAGATGGCTGACCTCGATCTGGTGGTTGGCGTGGTTGACCGAAGTGTGACAGCAGCTGATGACGAGCAGGGTGTTTCGCAGGAAGAGATAGATGAGCTGGGTGGAAAGTTGGTAGGCTTTGGCGTTTCCTTCCCCTCTTTTGCCAGAGCCTTGCAGAAGACACGCAACGGCAAGCTTCTGCCTTGGGGATGGTGGCATCTGCTGAAGGTGCTCAAGTGGCATAAGACAGATACTGTAGATCTGTTGCTCATCGGTGTGTTGCCTGCCTACCGTGTCAAGGGTGCCAATGCCATCATTTTTGCCCATCTCATAGAGCAGTATCATAAGTATGGTTTCAAGTGGGCAGAGGCAATGCCGCAGATGGAATCGAACACGGGCGTAAGAAACCAGTGGCAATATTTGGAGAGCGAACAGCATCGACGCCGTCGCTGTTTCAAAAAGGTGCTTGCCTGAACTGTGGCTTCTTCAACCCGCGTGAGGTGTTAATGTTCTTCTTGGCTATTCCTGTTCAGGAATCTTTTGAAAACTACTTTCTCCATGAGCAGGATGCCAATGATTGCGGTCATGATGCCAAGCAGTACATCGATGATGTAGTGATGACCCGAGTAGACTGCTGTCCACCAAATGCCCATACAGATGATGGCGAAGGCTGCAGTGGTAAACCAATGCTGGTGACTCTTGGCTGCATAGAAGGTGGTGATCAACATATAGGCTGCATGCAGACTGGGTACGGCAGCAAAGACATTGGAATTGTGACAATAGATGGAGTGGAAGACAGGATAGCCCACCAACTCGTCAAAGCGTGCCAGACCTGCCACATTGCCCGGTGTTCCCAAGATGGGGGAGAATCCATACTCCATCACATACCAGGGTGGTGAGGCTGGATGGATGTAATAGCCTACAAAGCCTATGAGGTTGACCGCAAGAAATGTCCATGAGAAACGCACAAACCAACGATATTCTTTCTTCAAGAACAGATAGAGCGCAAAGCCTACTGGAACAGGAACCCAGCAGAGGTAGAAGAATCCTGCCATAAGGTCGGGCAGGGCTGCATGGTGCACACTGAAGTATTCGCCTGGAATCATCATCTGCGAATGGTCGGCAATGGTCTGAAACTCTGTTGGAGTCTGTGCTGCTATGCCGAAAAGAGACTTCTCGGCTTCGTAAAGTCCACGTACATCGATGCTGCCTACCATATAATTAGGGTAAAAGCGCATGGAGTCGTATGTCACGGCAAAGATGAGCCATGGCAGGAAATAAAGTGCAAACTTGCGGGTCTTCTGCCATGCTATGAGCAGGGCGAAGACGGCGATGAGATACAAACTTGTCATTCTGCCTCCTTTTTATTCATCACGATGTAGCAATGTGCTATGCGCCAGAAAGCTGTGATGTTGGCGAGTACGGCTATGAGAATCATACCGCCGGCAAGCCACCATATATCTGCCATGCAACCAGTGAGCATGGCTGTGACAGCTGTCACTACAACTCGTTCGGGGCGTTGCATCAGTCCAACCTTGCACTCGATGTCCAGTCCCTCGGCTCGGGCACGTACGTAGCTCACCATTACTGAGCCTATCATGGCTGCAAAGGTGACGATGCCCATCCAAAAGCCCATCTCGTCTTGCATGCGCAAGAAGTAAAGGCAGATGCCGAAGAGGCTTACCAGTTCGCTATAGCGGTCGAGTGTCGAGTCCCATAATGCTCCAAAAAGGCTGCTTTTTCCACTCATTCGTGCCAGACGGCCGTCCATCATGTCGAAGAGTCCTGCAGCAAGGATGATGAGTCCTCCCCATCCCAAGAGTTCCAGACTCTGTGTGAGAGCTGCCTCAACGAAGAAACCAGCTGCCACGATATTGCCTACGAAACCGATGAAGGTAACAATGTTGGGGGTGATGTGCAAACGGATCATCGCCTTGATGATAGGATTGATGATCACATAGATGACTTTCTGTAAGAAATCTCTGTAGTTCATATTTTTTGAATTGTTATTGATTCTGAATGTTTTGGTCAACTTCTTTGACTTCTGAACTTGTGAAAGCTCGATGTCTTAATTTTCTTCGGCAGACTTCTGTTTGGCAGGCTTGAATACAAACTTGCGCTGGGCAGGATAGTTGACCAACAGGGCAACGAGGATGCTCACCACACTCTTGGGTATGAGATAGTGAATATCGAGGCGCTCGTGACTGTTGATAAACTCGGTAAGTGCGATGGTGCCTCCCGAATTGAGTAACCAACTGATGGCCCATACGATGAAATATCGCCATGCCACACTTCTTTTCCTGCGATTGGAATCGCCGAAAACGTAACGGTAATTCAGACAACAGTTGGTCACGCCACCTGCCATCACGCCCAAGGCATTTGCCAGACCATAATAGATTCCTACGATGTCGGACAGTATGAATGCCAGACCGAAGTCTACCGCGGAGCCCATCGAAGCCGTAACCTCTGCCTTGCCGAAAGTATATAGTTCATGTTTTATCTTACCCATGCCCATGCTATTTTGATAATAACCATCGTGATTGCCGCATAGACACCTCCAAGGATGTCATCGGCCATCACGTAGAAAGCACCTCTCATGCGGTCAAGGCGCTTGATGCCAAGAGGCTTTACCATATCATAGAAGCGGAAAAGCACCAATGCAATCACAGCCCACCAGAGTGAGTCGGCTTTGTGACCAGCCTCTTCGAAAGGTATGATGAGCGACAGTGGAATCCATACTCCCACAATCTCATCGATAACCACGCGGCTTGGATCTTCGCCCCAGTAGGGCTGGAGTTGTGCGGTGGCCCATGTGCCCAATATGGTGAATACTATGGTCAGCAGCAACATGGTGGTCTGCAATGTTGTTCCGTCCAATCCTGCAAATAATGCTATCACGGCCCATATCAGCGTGCCCAATACTGTGCCGGCAGTTCCTGGACCCCAAGGCCAGAAACCGCTGCCTAAGCCTGTTCCTATAATCGTTGGCAGCAGGGGTGGACGTTTGTCTGTCAGGTTGCCTTTATCGTTCATATCTTGGTTTCTGTTTTTTGCTATTTCTTTTAGTCTTTTCTCTTTTGCCCTTACACCTTATTATATATAGGCCTCAAGTTTTATATATAGACCTCAAGTTTTATATATAGGCCTCAAGTTTTATATATAGGCCTCAAGTTTTATATATAGACCTCAAGTTTTATATATAGGCCTC
>ERZ1673698.685-NODE-685-length-46652-cov-8.118956_pt1 | contig 46652 bp, 32 predicted proteins | sample MGYA00580228_ERZ1673698 | MGnify/ENA primary metagenome ERZ1673698 (study PRJEB41218, sample SAMN15661768) | gut metagenome | host: Homo sapiens | place: Canada: London | collected 2015-08-20/2019-03-30 | study: EMG produced TPA metagenomics assembly of... | reverse complement strand
TTGTCGCCGAAGCGAATCTCGTTCGAGGCCAACGAATCGTTTTCGTTGATGATCGGCACCACGCCGAGGTCAAGCAGACGGTCCAGCGTGCGTTCCACATTGCGGTACTGGGTGGCACGAATCGTATCTTCGGCAGTGATCAGAATCTGGCCGACGCGAATACCGAATCGACCGAACGCAGTCTCGTAGCGGGCCATCAGTAGCCCTTGGCCGACGGCTGCGGTGGCCTGCTGAGTGGCCACGTCCACCGGCCGCGAGTCAAAGCCCAGAGGCCCGAAACCGGCGGCGATAGCACCGGACGAGACCAGCACCACACGTCCGCCCATCAATCGGACCTGAGCCAAGGCCGCGGCCAACGCGTCGAGCTTGTCCGGGTCGAGGTGACCGCTCGGCTGGGTCAGCGAGCTGGAGCCGACTTTCACGACAATGGTTCCGGCTGCGGCGATCATGCGCCGCACCTCGGCCTGACTCGGAGTGCTCATTTATTCCTCGGTTTCACCATCTTCGCTGGACTCACCGTGGCCGAACAGGCTGGTTTCGTCATGGCGATCGTCGTCAACGGTCGGGTCGGCCCAGTGTCCGGCCTTGCGTTCGGCCATCATCGCGTCGCGCACGGCGGCACGGGCGTCCATCATCTCGTGGTATTGGGCACGACGTTCGGCGTTGGAGCGGCGGTGCGTGCGCGGGTCCAGCTCTTCGAGACGCAGATCCTTGCCTCGGGCACCGAGGTTGGAGCCGTCGAGCATTTCGGCACCAGCGGAGATGGTCGGATCCCAATCGAATTCGACCATACGGGCACCACGACCGATGCGCACTTCGTCGCCGGGGTGAGCACCCTTGCGGCGCAGCTCGTCCTCCACGCCCAGCTTGGCCAAGCGGTCAGCCAGGTAGCCCACGGCCTCGTCGTTGTCGAAGTTGGTCTGCATGACCCAGCGCTCCGGCTTGACGCCACGCACCTCGAAGAACACTTCGCCATTGCCGAGTTCGCGGCGCTCGACCGTGAACTCAAGCGCACTGCCGCCCTCGTCAGCACGACGCGGACGGCGGCCCTTGGTCTCCAATGGCTTGATGACCACGCGAGCCTCCTCTTCGGCCTGCTCGCGGTTGGCCACTTCCTCACGCATCTCGTGCACCAGCGCAGACAACGCGAAGTTGAGCTCCTTTAGACCCTCGTGCGAGGCAGTGGAGATCTCAAAGACCTTCAGCCCGAGTTTCTCGAACTCCGGACGCACGAACTCAGCCAATTCCTTGGCCTCGGGCACATCGATCTTGTTCAGAATCACGATGCGCGGGCGTTCGGGAATCGGGATGGCACCCAACGGCAGCTCGAGCTTGTCGGCGTAGAGCGCCAACTCGTTTTCCAGCGCGTGGTAGTCGGACATCGGGTCGCGGTCCGGTTCAAGCGTGGCGCAATCGATCACATGGGCGATGATTTCGGTACGTTCGATGTGGCGCAGGAACTCCAGTCCCAGGCCCTTGCCTTCGGAGGCGCCCGGAATCAGGCCCGGCACGTCGGCGATGGTGTATCGAGAGTCGCCGGCGATAACGACGCCGAGATTCGGCACCAGCGTGGTGAACGGGTAGTCGGCGATCTTCGGCTTGGCGGAACTCATCGCCGCAATCAGGGACGACTTTCCGGCCGAGGGGAAACCGACCAACGCCACGTCGGCGATGGACTTCAATTCCAAAATCACGTCGCGCTCTTCACCGAGTTCGCCGAGCAGGGCGAAGCCGGGGGCGCGGCGGGTCTTGTTAGCCAGGGCGATGTTGCCGAGGCCGCCGGCACCGCCTTGGGCGACGACGCAGCGGTCGCCCTCGTGGCGCAGGTCGGCGAGCTGCGCGCCGGGATGCTTGGCTTTGCCCTGTTCGCCGCGCGCCTCAAAGACGACGGTGCCGCAGGGCACGGGCAGAATCAGGTCCTCGCCCTTGGAGCCGTCCTTATTGTCGCCCAAACCCATGGTGCCGCTGCCGGCGACACGATGCGGCATGAAACGATAGTCGAGCAGGCTGGTGGCGTTACGGTCGGCCACGAACACCACGGAACCACCGTCGCCGCCATTGCCACCGTTCGGGCCGGCCAACGGCTTGTATTTCTCACGACGGATGCCGGCCGAACCGTTGCCCCCATCGCCGCCCTTGACATGGACGGTCACTCGATCCACAAAATCACTCATATTGATTACCTTACAAAAAAGCCGCGTCCTTACGGGCGCGGCTTGAAAAAAGCTTGACGCTATATCGCTCAGGCGATGACGTCGACAACCTTGCGGTCGCGACGCACACCGAACTTCACGGAGCCATCGGTGAGGGCGAACAGCGTGTGATCCTTGCCCATGCCGACGTTGTGGCCCGGGTGGAAGTTGGTGCCACGCTGGCGAACGATGATGTTGCCGGCCACGACGGCTTCGCCGCCGAACTTCTTCACACCGAGGTATTGCGCGTTTGAATCGCGACCGTTGCGCGAGCTGGACGCGCCCTTCTTATGTGCCATGTCTGTTCCTTTCGGTCCTTGACTCTAACCCTACGCGAATCAGGCGATAGCCGTGATCTTGACGAGAGTCAGCTGCTGGCGATGGCCCTTGCGACGAGCAACGCCGGTCTTGTTCTTGTACTTCATGATGCTGATCTTCGGGCCCTTGGCCTCATCGTTGACAACCTCAGCCTTGACACTGATGTTGGCGAGATCCTTGGCGTTGACGGTGACCTTGTCACCATCCACAACGAGAGCGACCGGGAATTCCACGGTGTCGCCCTTCTTGGCGTCGAGACGGTTGACGAGGATGACGTCACCGACCTCGACCTTTTCCTGATGGCCGCCGGCCTTCACAATAGCGTACATATCCGTTCCTTTATTAACTTGGAAAGCTTACTGCCCGGCACGTTCGAGCCTCGCGGCCAGACACCAGCAATCTAATCTACACATACCCGCGTACAACCGCAAGTCTGCTCCCGGCGTGTCAAGTTGACATACCGGGATTTTCCTTTATTCTTCTTGTTCTTCCTCGCCCAGGTCCGCATTGTTGGCGGCCACGGCTGCCGCCGCGATCTGCGCGAGTTTGGCCTTCACGTCCGGCGAGGAGCCCTTCGGCACCTGCACGTCCGTGCCATGGCCATGCTTGTTGGTCTTGACGAACGGATCGCCGCCCTTCAAGGCGTACGGATCGTCGTAATCCGCCGAAACGGTCGGTTCGTCATGGAGGATGAAGCCGCGGCCCTTGCAGGTCGGGCATTCCTCGGAGAACGCCTCCACCAGACCCTGGCCGATGCGCTTGCGGGTCATCTGCACCAAACCGAGCGAGGTGACTTCGGCCACCTGATGCTTGGTGCGGTCGCGTGCCAAGCATTCGACCAAGCGGCGCAGCACCAGATCGCGGTTGGCGGGCATGACCATATCCACATAGTCGATCATCACCATGCCACCGATATCGCGCAGGCGCAGCTGGCGGGCGATCTCTTCAGACGCCTCCAGGTTGCAACGCGTCACCGTTTCTTCCAAGGACTTGCCCTTGCCGATAAAGCGGCCGGTGTTCACGTCAATGGTGGTCATGGCTTCGGTGCGATCGATGACAATCGAGCCGCCGGACGGCAGGTAGACCTGACGCTCCATGCCCTTACGCAGCTGGGAGTCGATGGACCACTTGTCGAACACGTCCTTGCCTTCATGCTCGGCCGGGTCCCACTTCTCCAGCTTGTCCTTCAAGTCGGGGGCCATGGTGTCAAGGTATTCCTCGATACGGTCGTAGACCTTGTCACCTTCCACGATGAGCTTGCTGAAGTCGTCGTTGAAGATGTCGCGCACCACGCGGATGGCCACGTCGGGCTCGCCCTGCAGGAGCTTCGGGCGCTTGCCGTGCCAGAATTCCTCGCGCTTGGCGTTGATGCGCTCCCACTGGCGGACCAGTGATTCGAGATCCTTGACGATGGCGTCTTCGGATGCGCCCTCGGCTGCGGTACGGATGATCACGCCCATGTCTTTCGGGGCGATCTTGGAGACGATGTTCTTCAGACGGCTGCGTTCGCGCTCCGAAAGCTTGCGGCTCACGCCGGTCATGCCGCCGGATGGCACGAGCACCAGGAAGCGGCCGGCGAGCGTGACCTGAGAGGTCAGGCGGGCACCCTTGTGGCCGATCGGGTCCTTAGTGACCTGCACGAGCACCGGGTCGCCGGACTTGAACGCCAGCTCGATGCGGCGCGGCTGGCCTTCGAGACGAGCGGCATCCCAGTTGACCTCGCCGGCGTAGAGCACGCCGTTGCGGGCCTGGCCGATGTCCACAAATGCGGCCTCCATGCTGGGCAGCACGTTCTGCACGCGGCCAAGGTAGATGTTGCCGACGGTCTGTACTTCCTGAATGTCGGAGACGTAATGCTCGACCAGAACATTGTCTTCCACCACGGAAATCTGGGTGTGATGTTCCTTCTCACGCACCACCATCAGGCGGTCCACGTTCTCGCGGCGTGCGAGGAAGTCCTGTTCCATGAGCTGGCTCTGGCGGCTGCGCTCACGGCGGTTGTCACGGCGGCGCTGCTTCTTGGCCTCGAGACGAGTGGAGCCCTCCACATCAGTGATCTCGTCGATGTACTGCTGCTTGCGGGAGCGTCGGACCAGCGGCTGTTCGCTGTTCTGACTCTGGTCGTCGGTGCCCTCGCCGTTCTTGCCGCCACGACGGCGACGGCGACGGCGAGTAACGGTCTGCTCCTCATCGTCCTCATCGCGATCACGGTCATGATCATCGCGATCGTCACGACGGCGGGAACGCGTATCTTCGGCATCGTTCTCGGCGGTATCGTGCTCGCCGTTGGCACCGGTTTCGCCGCGTGAGCCGCGACGGCGGCGACGGCGCGAACGGGTGCGGGTGGCGTCGGATTCTTCGTCGCCCTCCTCTTCGGCAATCGGCGAGTAGGCGATATCGTCCAGCTCGAGGTCTTCCTCAATCTGCTCGACTTCGGCGGCTGCACGGCGCTCCTGGGCGTTCAGGCGGCGGGAGCGACGGGAACGGCGAGAGTCGGAAGCGTCATCGGAATCGAAATCATCATGGTCCGTGTTGGCGCTGGCATTGGCGTCACCGGCGGCAGCGTTGCGGGAAGCGTCACGAGACGCATCACGGTCGGCGGCATTGCGGCCACGATCGTCACGGTAGTCACGGCGGCGGCTGCGCGGCTGCGCGTCGTCATCATCGTGGCTGCGCGAGCGGCGGGAGCGACGCGACGGACGTTCGTCGTCGTCAACATCGTCATCACGAGTGTCAGCGGTATCGTGCGCATCCACAGCGGCGGGCAGTACCGGTTCCTGGAAGAGCAGGGACGTCATCGGCTTGCCGCGACGCACGGCCTCGTGGCCAGAGGGCAGGGATTCGACCGCGTCGAACAGGCGCTCATCCGGAGTGTCCTCGTGCGTATCCGCAACTGCACGGCGAGAACGACGGCGAACCGGACGGTCCTCGTCATCATCATCCATATCCATAGACGCACGGCGAGAGCGGGAGCGAACCGGCCGATCCTCGTAGTCATCATCGTCGGACTGGCGGGAGCGAGAGCGGCGGCGAACCGGGCGGTCCTCGTCGTAATCGTCATCGTCCACAACCGAACGGCGGCGGGAACGTGGGGCGTCATCGTCATCGAAATCATCGGCACTGACAGTGCGGCGCGAACGACGAGGACGATCATCCTCGCTATCCGAGTCGGCCACTGCGGAAGCGGCGCGGCGCGAACGGCGGCGGGTTGGACGTTCGGCGGAATCCTGGGAATCGCTGGATTCATCGGAATCGCTGGAATCGGCTGACTTGGAATCGGCCGCAGTGCCGGCATCGGGAAGCGCGGGGGCTTCGAACAGCGGGGCGCGTTCCTGCACTTGCAGTTCCAGAGAAGCGCCGGCAGCACCGGTGCCGCGGACCACGCGGCGGCCGCCACGACGACGGCGAACAGGTTCGGCGGGCTGGGAGGCGGCGGCAGGCGCAGCGTTCACGGCTGCAGCCGAATCGGCATTGGATACGGTTGAATTATCGGTTCCGTCGTTGACGAAACCTTCACGGTTGTCAGTGGGCACAATGCTCCTCGCGGCGCGCTGCATCACGACGCCTATTTCCAGGCCTATACGCTTGTCTCACACCACGCTCTCACCGTGGCCGCACGAAAACGCGCCGCGTAAAGGCAACTTCGTCTCAAGTCTGTCCTGCGGGTGGCGGACACCGGCGCTTGCGTTGTCTCATTCTCAAGAGCCGCAAGGGGATCGACGCCATCTCGCACGCTGATGGTTATGCAGAACCACCATCCTTTAGTATGCCACATATTTTGTGCGGGCGTGGCCCGGCGAGGCTGACGTTCTCTCGGCTCCCCTCCCCCGCGGTGACAGCTCCCCTCAGGGAGGGGAGCTAGAGAGGTGTCAGACCAGCCAGTCGGTAAGGATTGCGGCCATGGCGGTCAGGTCGGATTCAGGCACCTGCTCGTCGTGCTTGTGAGCCAGCAGCGGATCGCCGGCACCGAGGTTGACGGCCGGGATACCGAGCTGAGAGAAGCGTGCCACGTCGGTCCAGCCGAGCTTGGCCAGCGGGTCGCGGCCAGTGCGCTCCTTAACCAGTCGGACCAGATCCTGGGCGAGCGGGGCGTTCAGGCCCGGGCGCGCGGAGGGGCTTTCGTCCTTCATTTCGATGCCGTAGCCCTCGAACACGCCGCCGGTAGCCACATGCTCGCCATTGCCGAGTTCGGCACCGGCGTCCGCGCCCATCATCAGAGCCTTGGCCTCGGCCAACGACTTGTCCGGGGCGAAGCGGTAGTTGACGTGTACGCGGCATTCATCCGGAATGACGTTCGTGCCTTTGCCGCCGGAGATCAGCGTGGCGTTGAGGCCCTCGCGATAATCGAGCCCGTCCACGTTCACGGTGGCCGGCTCGTAGGCGTTGAGTCGGTTCAGAATGTCGGCCGCCTTGTGGATGGCGTTCTCCCCCATCCATGCACGGGCGGAGTGCGCGGCCACGCCGTGGGTTACGACGTCGAAGCGAATCGTACCGTTGCAACCGCCCTCGATGCCGCTGTTGGTGGGCTCGCCGATGATGGCGAAATCGCCGGTGATCCAATCGGGATGGGCCTCGACGACTTTGCGTAGGCCATTCTTTTCGGCGACGACTTCCTCATGGTCGTAGAAGACGTAGGTGAGGTCGACTTTCGGGGTGGTTTCCGGCGTGCGGCCGTCGAGCGTGGCGGCGAGGTAGAGCATCACCGCGTCGGAGGCCTTCATATCGGTGGCACCGCGGCCCCACAGCACGCGGTCTTCGGGATGAGCGTGGGCGATTTCTTCGCGAATCAGCGAAGCGCCGGGCTCCAGCCACTTTGGTGGGAAATTGTCGATGACCGGCACAGTATCGAGGTGCCCGGCCAAGATCACACGGCTCGGCTTGCCGAAGTCGGTGCTGGCCACCACTGTGTCGCCGTGACGGCGGACGGTCAGGTGCTCTTGCTCGTTAAGGAAGGCCTCGACCTCGTCGGTGAGGGGGCCCTCGTGGTCGGACACGGAGAAGTTCTCCATGATCTGGGTGAGCAGGCTGTTCAGCTGCTCGGCAGTGGATGCGGTGCGGTTCAATTCAAGCGTCATGTGAACAGCGTACCGCGTGGGCGGCGGGCCCAGCACACTCACTACATGAGATTTTGCGGCCGAATACATTTTTATGTGCCACACTGGGGTGGCGAAAGGGAGGATTATGCCAGGTCTAATCAGCGCCATGCAAGGCTTCTGCGTTATCGGCATCGTAATCGCGGTGGGATATGTTGCCGCACGAATGCGAATCGGCGGGCCGTCCGCTCAGATGGTGCTCAACCGGTTCTCCTTCTTCGTATCGAGCCCGTGCCTGATGTTCGCGATTCTCTCCAAGGAGCCGATTTTCGACATCTTCCACCCCTCGATTATCGTGGCGTTCTTCTCCGCCGTGCTGGTAGGCGTGGTGTTCCTGGTGCTCAACCGCATGTTCTTCCACCTGAACGCCCCGGACGCCACCATCGGCGCCCTGAATTCGCTGTACCTCAATTCCAATAACATCGGCCTGCCAATCGCCACCTACATTCTGGGCAACCCGGCTCTGGTGGCACCGATTCTGGTCATGCAGCAGGCCATCTTCACACCGGTGGGCCTGACAGTGCTGGACGTGACCACCAAGGGCAAGGTCTCCATCAAGGAAATCGCCAAGCAGCCACTGCATCAGCCGCTGCTTATCGGCTCGCTGCTGGGCATTGTGGTCTCTGCGATTTCCGCTAAAAGCGGCTGGTTCCCAGTGCCGAAATTCATTTTCGACCCAATCGACATGATCGGCGATTCGGCTGTGCCAATGATCCTGATGGCGTTCGGCATGTCCCTGCACGGCACCAAGCCGCTACAGCAGAAGGGCGATCGCCCGGCCATCTTCACGGTCGCGGTCCTCAAGAACATCATCATGCCAATTATCGCGTTCCTGCTCGCCTACTTCGTGATGGGCTTCCGCGGCTCCGAGCTGTACGCCTGCGTGGTACTCGCCGCTCTGCCCACCGGCCAGAACGTATACAACTACGCGGCCCGCTACAACGTGGGTCTCACCTTCGCGCGCGACGGCATTCTGATGAGCACCATGACCAGCCCGGTGTTTATCGCGATCATCGCGGCGCTGCTGTCGTGATGGGTGCGCAGAGAAGCGTTCTCAATAGTATCCGTGCGCGCAAATGCACAGATATCGCACAAACGAACATTTGCTCATCCGCATATTTGCGGTGATTTCAGCGTTTCTACGTTCGATTTGCGTATACGAAAGTACGCACAGTTGTTATTGAGAACGATTCGCTGCGCAGCTCGGCTCAGTCATCAGCCCGATAATCGGTCAGATTCAAGCTGGCCGCCACATGATTGGACGCGAACGCGCCGATGGAAACCAGCGCATAGCACAGCACAAGCCCGCCGAAGAAGCTGGCCAGCGTGGCCGGTTCGGTCATCGAAGCGGCGAACAGAGGGGCCATAAGCAGCATGGAACAGCCGCCGGCCACGATCACCACGATGTTGAGCGGGGTGAGTACCTCGATGAATCGCGCACGGTTCAAGGTCTTGACATCAGTGCCCTCCAACACCAGCATGCGATATTCGCCGGCCTGATCGTACACGCTGCCGGCCTGCATCACACCGGAGCTGACCGCGGCAAGCACAGCGGCGAACACGAGCGTCAGAATACCGCCGGTGCCGATGTCGCGAATGAACACGGTGAACGGGTCGTTGGCGCCACCGACCACGGCGGCCGATCCGAAGAATCCGCAGATCGACGTGATGCCGGCGATAAACACGGCCAACGCGATGCCGGACACATTGCGCCAGGCGCGCTTAGGGTTGTCGAGAATACGGCGCATGGCAATCATCGTGGCCGCATCCTTGGGGCGCTTGGCCTTGGCCTTGGCGCGAGCGGTGATCACCCACGTGCCGATAAGATTCACCAGCGCGAAGCACAGCAGCATGAAACCGATGATCACGCCGTACATCACCGCCTGGCCGGCCTGAGCCAGCATGGCCGGGTTCTTGAAGACGATCATGGCCACCACCACGACTACCACGAACAGCACCATACGGGTGCCTGAGGGCAATGCGGTGGCGGTGCGCGAGGTGACGCCCAATGGGGTGATTGCCACGCGGCGCAAGGTGACCAGCGACGATATCAGCGCCAAGATGGCCACGCCCGCCAAGGTGATTACCAGCGCCAGCGGGCCGACCCATAGCTGTTCGAAGGTGAACCGCTGCTCCTGGAAGGGAATCAGCATGACTGCCGGCATCAGGGCGCAATAGCCGGCAATGCCGATAAGCGCGCCGATCAGCGCCTGTCCGGCGGCGTCAAGCGCGGTGAGACGCACCACCTGACCGGTGGTCGCGCCGGCCAGACGCAGGGCGGCGAGACGGGCGTCGCGGCGTGATGCGGCCAGTCGTGCGGCGGAACCGGCGAGCGCCACGAACGGCACGACGAGCAGCATGCAGGCGAATACCGCCAACGCCACATAGGCGGTGGAGAATTGGGCCAGGCTCGTCGGGTCGCTGATCTGCCGTTCCCACGCGGCCACCGTATCGGGCCGGCAGGCACCGAGGTCGAACGCGCAGGCGACGGTATGATCGGCCGAAGCCCGCCAGATGAAACCGTGTACGCCGCCGAGCACGGTGAGGAAGATGGTGGTGGCTGCGGCGAAGGCGATGATTGCCAGCATCGAGGTGTGGCCGGCGCTGCCGCGCAAGCCGGGGCGGTGAAACAGCCGCCAGAGGGCGAACGTGCTCATCGCGCGCCTCCTGCGGTGGTTTCGCTCCCGCCGGCTGGAGCTGCCGAGCGTAGCGAGGCTGAGGGTGGTTCAGCGCCCTCGGGCCACCCCCAGTCAGCCTGCGGCTGACAGCCCCCGCCAGCGGGGGCGGAGTTGGGGTTGGCGTCTGTCTGGTGCAGACGGCCGTCCTGCATCATTACGGTACGGCCGCAGAACGAAGCGACGTTGGGGTCGTGGGTGACGACGACCACGGCGGAACCGTTGTCCCGCGCGGCGGCCATGAGAATGCCCATGACCTCGCGGCCGGTGGCTTGGTCGAGCGCGCCGGTCGGCTCGTCGGCGAAGACCACGGCAGGTTTGACGGCGAGTGCACGGGCGATGGCGATGCGCTGCATCTGTCCGCCGCTCATCTCCCCCGGCCGGTGCGTGGCGAGCGCGCGCAATCCCATGCGTTCCAGCCACAGGATCGCCGTGTCGGTGGCGGTGCGGTAGGGCATGCCGTCAAGCATCATCGGCAGGGCGATGTTTTCGACCGCCGGCAGTTCGGGCAGCAGCTGGCCGGACTGGAAGACGAAGCCGAAGTCGTTGCGGCGCAGTTTGGTGCGCTCGGCGTCGCTCATGCGGCTCAGGTCGGCACCACGGAAGATGACGGTGCCGGCGGTCGGCTTAATGATGCCGGCGAGCGCGTGCAGCAAAGTGGATTTGCCGGAGCCGGACGGGCCCATCACGGCTACCGTCTCGCCCTCCCGGAGCGTGAAGTTCACGTGGTTCAGGGCGAGCGTGTGCATGGTCGGCATGGCGAAGCCGGGCTGGGCTGGCTGGGATGGCTGGCCGGCCTGAATGGCACCCGGTCCGGCCGCAGCGGGATTCGCCGACGCATAACCGGCTCCCGTGCCGGCTGGCATCACGCCGGTGACGCCGTGCCCTGCCTGTGCGCGGGCCATGCTGGCGGTGTAGTCCATGACCAGGTCATGGGCCTCGATGACCGGGGCCCACTGCTGGGTGTGCGATGCCGGCTGCTGGAACTGTTGGGGTTGCTGAGACTGCTGAGGCTGAGCCGCCGGTCCCGGCGCCGGCTGAGGCTGCTGCAATTGCGATGCTGCTGTGTTCATACTCCCGAGCGTACGGAGCGAACGCCCAGCCGACCATCGGGCTGCGGTATGAACCTTTCTGGATCACCGGCCCGCTCCTCATCCGCAAGGATTAGAGATACGCAAATGATTAATGACCGGCAACCACTATTCGGTGCCGGTCATTATGAGCATTGCATTCAGGCGCTACGCGCATTATTGCGCGGTAGCCAACTCGTCCAGGCGGGCGGCGAAGCGGGGCCAGTCGGTCTTCATAGCGGTGAGGAGCTTGCGGTTGGGCACGTCGTCAATCGGGACCCAGCAGATTTCCATGCTTTCGTCGTCGTTTGCCTTGGGCTCGACGGTGTGGCCGGGCTTTTCAAAGGCAAACACGGTGGTGTAGGCCCACGGGCCATGGTCCTCGCGGTAGGAGCCGACTACCTCGATGTCTTCGGGAGTGATGTTGGCTTCCTCATAGCTTTCGCGCAGCGCGCCCTCGATGGGCGATTCGCCGTCCGCAGTGGCACCGCCGGGAATACCCCACGTGCCGCCTTCGGCGCTCCACGCGGCGCGATGTTGCATGACCACGTGGGTCACCTTGCCACTCACCGGGTCGCGACGAGCCAGCAGAATACCGGAAGCACCGTTGGTGCCCCAATGCTTGCGGCCGCAGGCGCAGTCCACCCAGCCATCGCCGGGCTGGTGTACGTTTTCGACCGGCGGCAGAATGCCAGCGTGCTGGTTGCCCGATGCCTTGCTTTCCGGTTCCAGTTCACCACGGCCGACATTCCACAGGTCAGTCCACGTGATGCCCAGTTCGCCGGCCAGATGCCGGGCCAGCGGCAAGCTGAGGCCGATGATGCCGTGCGGATCGCCCTCAATACTGTCGATGAACGCACCACCGAAGCCTTCCAGCGTGAACGATCCGGCGACTTCCAGCGGCTCGCCAGTGGCAATGTACCGTTCGACGTCGGCATCGGTGAATTCGCCGAAATGGACTTTGGCGTGGCTTGCGCCGCGCACGGTACGCCCGGTCGCGAAATCGATCAGGCAGTGGCCGGTCCACAGTTCGCCGGTCGCGCCGCTCATGCGCTTCAGTCGTTCGCGGGCCACGGCTTCGCTGTGCGGCTTGCCGTAGCATTCGCCGCCCAAGAGGAACATCGAATCACAGCCGAGAATCAGCGGGCCGACTGTCGCCTCGGTCAGTCCCGGCTGTCCGGCAATAGCGGTGGCGATGGGTTCGGTGACGGTCGGCATATCGATGCCGGAGAAGTCGCGCGTGGTGGCGATTTCCGCCTTGGAATAGTCAATGGGCTTGCCAGCGGCGGCTTCACGCAAGTCTTCGACGGCAGCTTCGCGTTCCGAATCCTTGATTTCCTTGGCCTTGAGCGGGTAGGCGATCACGCGATCGCCGGTCGCAGCGGCGGCAGTATCGGCCACATCACGATACGCACGATGAACGGCCTCGGCCTTGGCCGCGGCCAGAATCATCACGCGCTGCTTGATGCTCAAATCGTCGACGGTGACGCCTTCTTCACGGGCGGCCGCTTCCAGCGCAGCAGGCTCATCCACATGCGAGACGCGAATTGTGGGGCAGATACCCGCCGAATACAGCACGTCACGGCGAGGCTTGGACTTGGAAGCAAGAATTAGTGGAATGGGCATGACTTAAGTCCTTATGCTCCCGCTGGCGGGAGCTGTCGAACGAAGTGAGACTGAGGGTGGTCTCTGCCGGTATGGCGGACCACCCTCAGACCGCCTGCGGCGGCCAGCTCCCGCCAGCGGGAGCCTTCTCCTCGACTTAGCGACGCTCGATTTCGACGCCGGCGGTGTTGATGGGCAGGTGAAGCACACGCCAATGGCCGGAAGCAAGCTGCTCCGATGCGATCTGGTCGATGGCTTCGCGGGCGTTGCCGTAATGCAGCACGAGCACGCAGGGGCCGGCACCGGAGACTGCGGCGGCATAGCCCTTGGAGCGGAAGAGCGCAATGAGCTCGGTGGACGGCGGCATCAGGGCACCGCGATACGGCTGGTGCAGTTTGTCCTGCGTGGCGGTGAACAGCAGCGCGTTGGACTGGGCCTGAGCGGCCGCAAGCTCGTCGGCGAACGCCGATTCACGGGTTCCGCCAGAGCAAGCGCACGTATCGGCATCCTGAGCCGGGGCAGCGGCGACGCCGGACTTGCCCTGCTGGGCGGCCTGAGCCAGCACCACGGGATTCATCGCAGCGGGCAGCAGCCCCACGCGAGACACGTTGTAGACGGCGTCCTTGTATGGCAGTTCCCTAGGCAGCGCCTGACGGGCCTTCTCAGTGGACAGCTCATAGTCGGGCACGAACACGGCGGCGGTGATGGACGGGTCCACCGGGTAGTTGACGGCGTGGAATCCGCCGTGCAGCGGTTCACCACCAGGAACGGCGACCGAGCCGACGCCTTCTGCGGTTTCGAAGTCCCAAGAGACGGTCAGGCCACCGAACACAGCCGGGGCCACATTGTCCGGGTGTCCTTCAATCTGGGCGGCCATATCGAAGACGGCCGGACGGTTGAGGTCACCGGTCTGGGCGAAGGCCGCGGCGGCGGCGATGCCGGCCACAATGGCCTCGGCGGAAGAGCCCATGCCACGAGCCTGAGGGATGTTGTTGGTCGCTTCCAGCGTGAAGCCGAGTCGGCCGAGGCCGAACGTGGCACAGGCACGGCGGAAGGTGGAGACCACGAGGTGGGTTTCGTCGCATGGGAGGGCGTCGGCACCCTCGCCGTGGATGATCACGTGGGCAATGCCGTCGTTCGGGTCGTCGTTGAGCGTGAAAGTGAGCTCGTCATGGTAGTCGAGCGCCAGACCCACGGTATCGAAGCCGGAGCCGAGGTTGGCGGACGTGGCGGGCACGCGCACGTGAACGCTATTGCAGATTGGATTCATGGTTGTTCCTTAAAAAGGAGCTCCCTCATCAGAGGGAGCTTGGGTATTCAGCTTTCACCGTTCGACCGCCTCATCAGAGGGAGCTTAGGTCTTGTCAGTCCAGCACGCGCAGGATGGACGGGTCGCCGGTGACGAAGTCGAGCGCCTGCACGGCCTTGACGGTGTTGCGCAGGGTTTCCTCGTCGGTCAGGTGGGTCACGACGCGCAACTGCTGAATCTCGCCGTCGTAGCCGGGATCGGTCATGGTGGGCTTCAGGTCCTGGTTCACACCGTTGATGGAGACACCGTTCTTGGCGAACTCAGCGGCGATGGCGGCCAGCACGCCCGGCTTGTCGTGAATCAGGAAGCGCACGGCGAATGCAGCCTTGGAGGCGGTAATCGGAGCCTTCGGCAGATTCTTGTACAGCGGGATGGACGGGCCGGTGCAGCCAGCAGCAATGTGGCGGGCTTCGGTCACCACGTCGCCCACGACGGCGGAGGCGGTCGGAGCGCCGCCGGCGCCACGGCCGTAGAACATGAGGTCGTCGGCGGCCTCGGCCTTGACGAACACGGCGTTGAAGGAGCCGTGCACGGAGGCCAGCGGGTGGTTCTCGTCGATCAGGGCCGGGTAGACGCGGGCGGAGACGCCGGCCTCGCCGTTCTCGACCACGGCGAGCAGCTTGATGACCTTGTGTTCGGCGGTGGCTGCGGCGATGTCGTCGGCGGTGATCTTGGTGATGCCCTCAACGGACACATCGTCGATGGTCACGGAGGTGTGGAAGCCGAGGGTGGCCATGATGGCGGCCTTGTTGGCAGCATCGTAGCCTTCGATGTCGCCGGTCGGGTCGGCTTCGGCGTAGCCCTTGGCCTGGGCGTCCTTGAGCACGTCGTCAAACTGGAGACCCTTGGTGGTCATCTCGTCGAGGATGTAGTTGGTGGTGCCGTTGACGATGCCGAGCATGCTGGTCACCTTGTCGCCGACCAGGGACTCGCGCAGCGGGCGCAGGAACGGAATCGCGCCACCCACAGCGGCCTCGAAGTAGATGTCGACGCCCTTGGCCTCGGCGGCGGAGTAGATCTCCGGGCCGTACTTGGCCAGCAGCGCCTTGTTGGCGGTGACCACGGAAGCACCGGATTCGATGGCGGCAAGCACGAACTTGCGGGCCACGGTGGTGCCGCCGATGAGCTCGATGACGATGTCCGAGTTGGTGGCCACGCTCAAAGTATCGGTGGTGACGATGGACTGGTCGATCCACGGGAACTTCTCGGTTTCCTTCGGGTCGAGGCAGGCGACGCCGGTCAGTTCGATCGGGCGGCCGATACGAGCGGACAGTTCGTCCTTCTGCTCGACAATCAGGCGGGCGGTCTGGGAGCCGACGGTGCCGGCACCAAGCAGGCCTACGCGAATCGGGGTTTCGTTGTTGCGAGCCAATTCAGGGTCCTTCCAAAAAGTTTTCTATATCCCACCGCTATTTTACGGATTATTTCCGACAGCAGACCGAAAGTACTCATCAAAGCTGACGGTCCTTTTCGTATTATGACGGATTTGGCCGCACATTACAGACTGTCAGGCGCTCGCCTCTGCACGTGGATCACTCGCTGACGTCGAGGTTGAGTAGGTCGTCTACGGTCTGGCGGCGGAGCATGACGTGCGCACCGGACTCGCTGACAGCAACCACCGCCGGAATCAGCGCTTGGTTGTAGTTGCTGGCCATGGTGCGGCCGTATGCGCCGGTAACCGGCACGGCGAGAATGTCACCGCGCTTCAAATCGGCGGGCAACTGCACCTCGTGAACCACGATGTCGCCGGATTCGCAGTGCATACCGCACACACGGGCAAGCATCGTTTCAGCGGAACCGGTGCGATTCGCCAGACGCGCGGTGTAGTCGGCACCGTAGAGTGCCGGGCGAATGTTGTCGGACATGCCGCCATCCACAGACACATACACGCGCTCGGCAATCGGGTTGCCGTCACTGTCTTTGGCATCGGACAAGTGCACGTGCTTGATGGTGCCCACGCGGTACAGGGTTACGCCGGCGGGCGCCACGATGTAGCGGCCGGGCTCGAAGCTGATGGCCGGGGCGGGCATGCCGAGCGCACGGTTGGTGCTGTTGACCGCATCCGCCAAGCGAGTGAGTTCCACGTCAATGTCCATTGAATCTTCGCCATCGGTGTAGGCCACGGAGTAGCCGCCGCCGAGGTCGATTTCGGGCAGGATGTAGGCGTCGGTGGCCCACAGGGTCTTGCGCAGCAGCATCATGCGCTTGGCCGCGTGAATGAAGGCGTCCGCATCGTGGATGTTGGAGCCGATGTGCGAGTGGGCTCCGACCAGTTCGAGTACGTCCTGGTTGGCGAGGATGGTCTTGAGCACGGCGATGGACGGACCGTCCGCAATGGCTTCCATCGCGGCGGCCAGCGCCTTGTCTGTGTCGGAGACTTCCTCGTGGCTCAGGTCGTACGGGTACTTGACGTCGTAGTGCAGCTCGCGCTCTGATTTCTCGGTCTTTTCCGCGCCATTTTCCGGGGAATGCGTCGCAGAGATACGCGCGTTGGTAGCGGCAGGCGTCACGTCTTTGAGGTCGTTCAGCACGTCGAGCACGGCGGCGTCGGCCCCGGCGGCCAGCAGCGGCACGCCGAACTTCTGGTCCTCGTGAGCAGTGGAGATGTACTCGTGGCCGCCGGCGTGGACACCGACGGTGACGCGCAGCATCACACGGGCGCGTTTGCCGAGCTTGCGGGCGATGGCAGCAACGCGCTCCGGCTCGTCGGGCTCGTCGATCACGATTTTGGCGAAGCCCTGTTCGATGGCCAGCGCGATTTCCTCATCGGACTTGTTGTTGCCGTGCAGCACCAGACGACGTCCGGGAACGCCAGCGGCGAGGGCGATTTTCATCTCGCCCATCGTGCAAGTGTCCACAAACATGCCGGCCTCGGTGACCAATCGCACGACTTCTTTGGACAAGAACGCCTTGCCGGCAAAGCTCACGTGCGTAGTGGAGGTGTTGAATGCTTCGGCGGCAGCGCGCACGAAGTGCCTAGCACATGCGACTACTTCATCAGTGTCGATGAGATAGAGCGGCGAGCCGAACTCGTCAAGCAGCGATTCGGCGGTACGACCATGAAATTCGATGGAGCCTTCGGCATTCACAGCCGTAGCGGCCGGCCAAATTGGAGAAATAGGCATAATCACATCTTTTCGGGGGCGGTGACGCCGAGGAGGTCGAGGCCGTTGGCGATGACCTGCTGGACGGCGTCATTGAGCTTCAGGCGGGCGGCGGCACGGGCCGGCTCCGGGTTCTTGGCAATCTCCAAGGCCTTGCGAGCCTCGTCGTCGCCACGGGTTTCCGGATCGGTCAGGGCCATCGGCACCACGCGCTCTACGTTGTACCACTTGTGATAGGTGGCGGCCAGTTCTTCGAGGTAACGGGCCACCTTGTGCGGCTGGCGGTCGTCGGCCGCAGTGGCGAGCACGCTCGGGAATTGGGCGAGGGCGGCGAGCACTTCGCCGTCGGCCTCGGTGTCGAGCAGGGCCAGGTCGGCACCCTCGTAGCTGATGCCGGCAGCGGCTGCGTTGCGGTCCACGTTCTTGGAGCGGGCGTGCGCGTACTGCACGTAGTACACCGGGTTGTCGTTGGTGTGCGAGGCGAGCAGGGCCAAGTCGATGTCGAAGTTCTGGTTGTAATCGGAGCGGGCCAGCGAGTAGCGGGCGGCGTCCACGCCGACCACGGAGACCAGGTCGTCGATGGTCACGACGTTGCCGGCGCGCTTGGACATGCGCACGGGCTTGCCGTCCTTCATCACGTTGACCAGCTGGCCGATGAGAATCTGCATGTTCTTGCCGGGCTCATCGCCGAAGGCCGCGCACATGGCCATCATGCGGCCGATGTAGCCGTGGTGGTCCGCGCCAAGCATGTAGATGGCCACGTCGGCCGAGTTTTCGGCGCGATGGCGCTTGTCCCAGTAGTAGGCGATGTCGGCGGCGAAGTAGGCGAACTCACCATTGGACTTGATGATCACACGGTCCTTGTCGTCGCCGTGCTTGGTGGATTCAAACCAAGTGGCGCCGTCCTTGTCGAAGATGTCGCCGCGGGACTTGAGCTCTTCGATGGCGGCGTCGACCTTGCCGTCGGCGTACAGGCTGTTTTCATGGAACCAGACGTCGAAGTTCACGCGGAAGTCCTTCATGGACTTCTGAATCTCGTCGAACATCATCGGTACGGCGCGCTTGCGGAATTCCTCGCGCTGCTCGGAATCGCCTTCGCCGAGCGGTTCGCCGTCCTTGTCCACGCCACCGTCGACGCGCGGCAGGCTCAGCACGTCCACGCCGTCCGCGTTGGCTTCGTCGATGACACGCTTGGCGATTTCGTCGATGTACGCGCCCTTGTAGCCGTCGATCGGGGTTTCCTCGCCGTGGGCCGCGGCGACGAGCGACTTGGCGAAGCGGTTGATCTGCTCGCCGTGGTCGTTGAAGTAGTATTCGCGCACCACCTTGGCGCCGTTGGCCTCGAGCACGCGGGCCATGGCATCGCCGACGGCAGCCCAACGGGTGCCGCCGATGTGAATCGGACCGGTGGGGTTGGCGGAGACGAACTCGAGATTCAGGGTCTGGCCGCCCAGATGGTCGTTGCGGCCGTATTCGTTGACCTTGTTGAGATGCTTGTCGGCGTCGGTCACGGCACCGGCGGCGAGTACGGTGTCCACCACGGCGGCGGCCGAGGCGGAGTCAAGCGTGATGTTGATGAAGCCGGGGCCTGCCACCTCGACCTTGGCAATGCCGTCGGCTTCAGCGAGCGCGGCGGCGAACGGCTCGGCCAGATCGCGCGGCTTCATGCCGGCCTTCTTGGCCAGCTGCATGGCGATGTTGGAGGCCCAGTCGCCATGCGCACGGTCCTTCGGGCGCATCACGGCGAGCTTGTCGACGGGCGGAATCAGCTCGTCGGTCAACGCGCCGGCCTGGCCGGCGGCGACGAGGTTGTGGGCAATGCTGGAAATCAGTTCACTTAAGGCTTCAGGACTCATTCTTCTAAGGATACTGAGAACGGCGACACTTGCGCCCTGGTATGCCTATATGCTGCCCCTGCTGGCGGGGGCAAGCACACAGCCGAAAGATACCAAGCGAAAAAGGGTAGGCGACAATCGCCGGAATCGTTGGAGGCTCGCCGGAATCGTTGGAGGCTCGCCGGAATCGTTGGAGGCTCGCCGAAACCGCTATACATACCGTCGGTCGGTATCTATAGTGATCTGCAACATCAAGCACAGTAGGGAGGCCACCATGGCACGTAACGCTCACCCCGAGGTGACGCGCACCCGCATCCTCGACGCCGCACAACGGCTGTTCATGGCCCAGGGCTATGAGCACACCTCCATCCAGAACATCGTGGACGAGCTCGGCGACCTCTCCAAAGGCGCGATCTACCATCACTTCAAATCCAAGGAAGCCATCCTCGAAGAGCTCACCAACCGAGACAACAATATGCAGGACGACTTCAACGAATCCGTCATGAATCGCACTGACCTTACCGCCCTCGAAAAGTTCCGCGTGCTATGGCGGCATTCGATGACCAAGCAAGACCACGTGCAGATCATGCGAGCCGCCATGCCGATGCTGAGCGATCCGGTTTCGTTCGCCGCGAATATGCAGGTATGGAGCAAGCATCTGCCCGAACGCTTCCTGCCGCTGATCGAGGCGGGCGTCAAGGATGGCTCCATCCCCACCGAGTATCCGCGCGAGGCCGCAGAGCTGCTTTCGTTGCTGCCGAATTATTGGCTGATGCCGTATTTCTACCCGGTGACCCTGCCCGAAATGGAGCATCGCATCCGCTGCTTGGCCACCATGCTCGACGCGATCGGCGTGCCGATTTTCGATGACGAGCTCATCACGGTCGCCGCGAAGGGCATGATGACGTTCGCAGGGGAGCCGGAGAAAGGCTCAGAATGAATAGCACAGTGAAACCCGAGAATGACATCGCCGGCACCGCCACCCAACGCCCGCTGCTGTCCCGCGACTTCGTGCTGCTGGTCGCCGGACAAGGCATCTCGCTGTTCGGCAATGTGATGCTGCGATTCGCGATGTCGATGTGGGTGCTGGACGAAACCGGCTCAGCCACCATCTTCGCCTCGGTGCTGGCCATCTCCATCGTGCCGACCATCCTGCTCTCCCCGTTCGGAGGCGTGCTGGCCGATCGCGTCAACCGCCGCACCATCATGGTGGCGCTCGACGCCATCTCCGCCGTGCTCGTGCTGGCGAGCGCCATCGTCTTCGCCACCACGGGCTTCCATATCGTAGCCATCGCCACCATGCAGGTGCTGCTCGCCGTGCTCGGCGCCTTCGAAACCCCGACCGTGCAGGCCGCACTCCCCCAGATGTTCCGGCAGTACGGCCCGGCCACCATGCGCCAAGGCATGGCCGTGATCAATCAGGTCCAACAACTAAGCAGTCTGCTGCCGAGCTTCCTCGGCGGCGTGCTGTATGCGATGTTCGGCATCCGTCTCATGATGATCATCGCCATCGCAAGCTTCGCCGGCGCAGCCGCGCTCGAATGCTTCATCCGCCTCAGTGCCCCGGATCGCGGCGACGAGGAGCTGCCCACCCCACTTGAAGACCTCAAGGCAGGCGTGCGATTCCTCATCAAGGACCGGCCGAACGTGTTCAGACTGCTGTTGTTCGCGGCGGCGCTCAACTTTGTGCTTATCGGCTATTCCGGCGTCGGCTTCCCGTACACGATTCGTACAGTGCTCGGCTTCGACGCCACTGTCTACGGCATCGCCGACGGCCTGATCGGTGTTTCCGGCGTGGCGGGCGCATTCATCGCCGGCCTGTTCGCCGCCAAGCTCACGATGCGCTGGCTGCCGGGGCTGATGGCGACGCTTACGCTGGCCATGGTCCCACAGGGTATTGTGTTCCTGCTGCCGGTCGACGCATGGACCAAACTCGTGGTGCTGATCGTATTCACCTGCGGCACGATGGTCGCCAGTTGCTTCACGAATCTCATCGCCGTGCCCGCCATCCAGCTCAGTACGCCCGAGGCAATGGCCGGCAAAGTGATGTCCATGGCCGCGGCCGTGAGCATGTGTGCCCAGCCGCTCGGCCAGATGGTGTACGGCTGGGCCTACGACCAAATGCCGGTCGCCATCGTGCTGTTCATCACCACCGCCCTGTTCGCCGTGCTCACCGTGCTGATGGTTCCGCTCGCCAAGCAGTTCGAGGACTGACGATCGGCGCGCACGCCACATCCTGCCGCCCGGCCATAATTGAATCACCGCACGAAAAGGCACGAAAAGGCACGAAAGAGGTACCTATGGCCACGCTCAACCCCCAATCATTGGTCACGTTGTGGCAAATCGAACAGTATGGTTCGTTCTCCGCCACGGCCAAGGCCACGGGTTGGTCGCAGCCGGCCATCAGCCAGCAGATCAAAAAGCTGGAGGCACAGTGCGGTTCGACTCTGGTGCAACGCACCTCGCATGGCGTGGAACTCACCGCCACCGGTTCGATGCTCGCCCGCCACGGCGAGGCCATCGCCGATCGGCTGGAGCGGGCGGCCCGTGAAGTCGAGGATTATCGGCATCATCGGTTTGATCACCTGCATTTGGTGGCCCCACCGTCAATCTGCTCTACTATCGCGGCCCGTACCGTGGTCAAGCTCAGTATGTTCACGGACATCGAGCTGAGCCTGATTCAGATGGAGCCGCCGGAGGCGATCGGTCTGATTTCCCAAGGCAAGGCCGATACCGCCGCCGTGTTCCGCTACAGCAGCATCCCGAACTTCCTGCACATCGGCGACGACCTGACCTTCCATTCGCTGGGTTACGATCCGATGCGACTGCTGGTGCGCCGCTCCAGCGGCATCGCCAAACGATTCGAGGAGACCGGCGAACCTGTGCCGCTGTCCGCCGCCAAAGACGAGCATTGGATCGCCGGCTGCCCCACCTGCCGCGCAAATTTGGTGAAACTGGCCACCCGTGCCGGATTCAAGCCGGATATCCGCCACTGCACGGATGATTACTGGGCCACGCAGAACCTGGTCGAGGTTGGTATGGGCGTCTCGCTGGTGCCGGCGCTCGATACGCATATCAACTTGCAGGGCGATCTGGTGGCCTGTCCCATTGCCGACGATTTTGCGGCGCGCGAGGTCGGCATCGTGACTCGTGCCGGCGACCATCGCCCCGCGCTTGGTTCATTGCTCGAGGAGCTCGAGCGCACGTCACTCAAATATTTGAGTGCCAAGTAGTCGCACAGCGATAAGCAAGCTTGCGAGCGCCATCACGATTTCGGGGAGCCAGACCGTTGAGCAGCCCTTCTGCACCGGGAACAATGACATGTTATGAGCATGAACAACATTCCCCAGTCAACGACTTTGAGCAACACAACCGCCGGCACCTCTTGCTTTGATGCCAATCACATCGACGTGACGACCATCGAGGATCTGGAGCAGGTCGGTTCGGATAAATGGACCCGCTACCCCGGCTGCATCGGCGCATTCATCGCCGAGATGGATTACGGTCTGGCACCATGCGTGGCCGAAGCCATCGAAGAGGCCACCGAACGTGGCGCGCTCGGCTACATTCCCGACCCGTGGAAGAAGGAGGTCGCCCGCTCGTGCGCCGCATGGCAGCGCCGCTACGGCTGGGAGGTGGATCCGACGTGCATCCGCCCGGTGCCGGACGTGCTGGAGGCGTTCGAAGTGTTCCTGCGCGAGATCGTGCGCGCCGGCAACTCCATCGTGGTACCGACTCCGGCCTATATGCCGTTCCTGAGCGTGCCGCGTCTGTATGGCGTGGAGGTCCTTGAGATTCCGATGCTGTGCGCGGGCGCCGGCGAGAGCAGCGGGCGCAATGATGAATGGCTGTTCGATTTCGACGCCATTGAGCAGGCGTTCGCGAACGGCTGCCATGCCTTCGTGCTGTGCAACCCGCACAACCCGATCGGCAAGGTATTGACGCGCGAAGAAATGCTGCGATTGTCCGATCTGGCCGCCAAGTACAACGTGCGTATATTCTCCGATGAGATTCACGCGCCGTTCGTCTACCAAGGCCACACGCATGTGCCATTCGCCTCAATCAACCGGCAGACGGCCATGCAGGCTTTCACCTCCACTTCAGCCTCGAAGTCGTTCAACATTCCCGGCACCAAGTGCGCGCAGGTGATTCTCACCAATCCGGACGATCTGGAACTATGGATGAGGAACGCGGAATGGTCCGAGCACCAGACGGCCACCATCGGTGCCATAGCCACCACAGCGGCCTATGACGGCGGCGCGGCATGGTTCGAGGGCGTGATGGCATATATCGAGCGCAATATCGCGCTGGTCAACGAGCAGATGCGCACGAGATTCGCCAAGGTGCGCTATGTGGAGCCGCAGGGCACGTATATCGCGTGGCTGGATTTCTCGTCACTGGGCATCGATGACCCGGCCGACTATTTCTTCAAGAAGGCCAACGTGGCGTTGACAGACGGCCGTGAATGCGGCGAGGTCGGGCGCGGTTGCGTGCGTATGAACTTCGCCATGCCCTACCCGCTACTGGAGGAATGCTTCGACCGCATGGCCGCCGCGCTCGAGGCGGACGGGCTGTTGTAGAACAAAATCGCGGCTCCCCTCAAAGAGGGGAGCCGCGGAACGGCCGAATTAGTCGAAGTCGGCGCCGAGGGCTTCGAGTTTGCCGCGGAAGTCGGCGTAGCCTCGGTCGATCAGGCTGATGCCGTGCACGTCCGAGGGGCCGGACGCGGCCAAGGCCGCAATCAGATGGCTGAACCCACCACGCAGGTCCGGCACGTCGATGTCGCGTCCGGTCAGCGGGGTCGGTCCGAAGATCACGGCGGAATGCTTGTAGTTGCGCTGCCGGAAACGGCACGGCAGCGAGCCCAGGCACTCGCGGTACAACTGGATGGTGGCACCCATCTCGACCAGCGGCTTGGTGAAGCCGAAACGGTTCTCATACACGGTCTCGTGCACAATCGACAGGCCGTTGGCCTGGGTCAGGGCCACCACGAGCGGCTGCTGCCAGTCGGTCATGAAGCCAGGGTGCACGTCGGTCTCGATAGCCACGGGCTTGAGGTCGCCGCCCGGATGCCAGAAGCGGATGCCCTTGTCCGTCACCTCGAACTTGCCGCCCACCTTGCGGAACACGTTCAGGAACGTGATCATCTCCGGCTGGGTCGCGCCCTTGACGAAGATGTCGCCGTGCGTGGCAAGCGCGGCGGACGCCCAGGACGCGGCCTCGATACGGTCGGTCAGCGACGTGTGCGTGTAGCCTTGCAGCTCCTTGACGCCTTCAATGCGGAAGGTGCGGTCCACGTCCACGGAAATAATCGCGCCCATCTTCTGCAGCACGCATACCAAATCCATGATCTCCGGCTCGGTGGCCGCGCCCGACAGTTCGGTCTTGCCCTCGGCCAGCACGGCCGCCAGCAGCGTCTGCTCGGTGGCGCCCACCGACGGGTAGGGCAGGTGTATCTTCGCGCCATGCAGGCCGTTGGGCGCGGTGATGTGGATGCCGTCCTTGTGTTCCTTGTCCACCGTGGCGCCCAGCTTGCGCAGCGTCTCCAAATGGAAGTCGATCGGGCGCCCGCCGATCGCGCAGCCGCCCAATGCCGGAATGAACGCCTCGCCCAGACGGTGCACGAGCGGGCCGGAGAACAGGATCGGGATGCGCGAGGAGCCAGACAGCGTGTCCACGTCAGCCACATCGGCCAGCTGAACATGAGAGGCATCGATAGTCACAATGCCCTTTTCGCCGTCCACATCCACGTCCACGCCATGCAGGCGCAGCAAATCGGACACCACATGCACGTCACGAATCTCCGGCACGTTCTTCAGCACCGACTTGCCCGGCGCCAGCAACGCGGCGACCATCGCCTTGCTCACGAAGTTCTTCGCGCCGCGCACCTTAATCGTGCCAGCCAGCGGCTTGCCGCCTTCAACATGCAGCACGTCATCCGGATTCTCAGCCACGCCACTCTCCTCAATCAATCAAGATTCAAAAATGCTACCGTCCAGTTTGCCATAAGCCATGTGCCGACTCCGTGAAATGCCCCAGCCGAACTTTGATCACCGTGCACAACGGATTCCACACCCCGTCGAATCAAACCAATAACGTGATCTTTCTCACATTTGCCGCCACGGCGTTCTCCATACTTCTACGCTACGATTCACGGCAATGGCATCAGACGCCATGGCCACAAGCAAAGGAGCATTCATGACCACAGTCGCCGTCATCGGCTGCACGCACGCCGGCACGTTCGCCACCACCTCGATTCTCGCCGAGCACCCCGATTGGACCGTCCATGTTTTCGAGCGCAACGGTACGCTGTCCTTCCTCTCCTGCGGCATCGCCCTGTGGGTGGGCGACCACGTATCCGACCCGAAGAAAATGTTCTACTCCTCCCCTGCCGCTCTGGCCGAAGCCGGCGCGACCATGCATATGCGCACCGACGTGACGTCCGTGGACCTCGACGCCAGAACCCTCACCTACCGCGCGCTGGACGAGGCCGGAGACCCCGCCGAACAGACCCTCGCTTTCGACAAACTGGTCGTGACCACCGGCTCGCGCCCGGTCATCCCGCCGATCCCCGGCATCGACAGCCCGCATGTGCTGCTGTGCAAGAACTGGGATCACGCCATCGCCATCAAGGAAAAGGCGAAAACCGCCAAGTCGGCAGTGGTGATCGGGTCGGGCTATATCGGCGCGGAAATCGCCGAGCAGTTCAGCGTCACCGGCGTCAAGACCACGCTGGTCGACGGCCTTGATCGCCCGCTGGCCAATAATTTCGATAAGACCATCACCGATCAGGTGGCGGCCGCGTTCGAGGAGCACGGCGTCACGCTCGCGCTCGGCCAGAAGGTGGTCGAGTTCCGCGACAATGACGACGACACCGTCACTGTGGTCACCGAAAAGGGCGAGTACACGGCCGAAATGGCGATTCTGGCCGTCGGCTTCCTGCCGAACACCGACCTGCTCAAGGGCAAGGTGGACATGCTGCCGAACGGCGCGATCGTGGTCGACGACTACATGCAGGCGTCCGCGCCGGGCGTGTACGCCGCCGGCGACTCCGCCACCGTGTTCTACAACCCCACCGGCCAGCACGATTACATTCCGCTGGCCACCAACGCGGTGCGCCAGGGCCTGCTGGTGGGCCGCAACATCGAGACGCCGACCGTGAAGTACATGGGCACGCAGGCCACGTCCGCCGTGCAGCTGTACGATCTCTCGCTCGCCGCCTCCGGCCTGACCCGCGCCGGTGCCGAACGCCGCGGGCTCACGGTCCGCGAGACCTCGCTCACCGAGGATTATCGCCCGGACTTCATGCTCACCACCACCCCAGTCACGTCGATTCTGACCTGGGACCCGGAAACCCGCAAGGTCAAGGGCGGCCAGTTCTGTTCCAAGGCCGATATCTCCGGCGCGGCAAACGTGATTTCCATGGCGATTCAGGCCGGCTTCACCATCGACCAGCTCGCCAACGTGGACTTCCTGTTCCAGCCGAACTTCGACAAGCCGGTCTACTACGTCGGCGCCGTGGCCATGAAGGCGGCGGCCGAGTAAGACGGCTGTACCCACCGCAAAAAGAAACCCCGGCGTGATGGGCGCCGGGGAGAGAAAGGAGAGAAGAAGAAGAAAGAGGTTAAGTTATGCAGCTTGTTCGGCCGTGATTACATATAACAACACCAGTTTCAATGCAACGTGGGCACTGGCTGGGAATTGTCTGGGAATCACGGCCCGTACAGGCTGTTTCTTGTTTTGGAGCCGATTTACCGGCTCGCCTTGATCTTGTGGGCCAGCTCGGCGTCCCACATCGCGCCGGTTGCGGACATCACCGAATCCGCGCCGGCGTTTCTGTATGCCTGATAGTCGGCCGGCGAAACCACGCCGCCCACGCCATTGATCTTGAAATCAAGACCGAGCTTCTCTCGGATCGCGGCCAGACGGGCGACCATGTCGAGGCCGGCACCACGAATCGCATTGCCACACACGCCGGAGCGATCACGGCCTGCACCGGGCAGGGCCTGATTGCCATTGGCATCGACCAGTTTGGCGGAAATCGTATTGATGGTGCTGAATCCCTGCACAGTGCCGTGGCCCACGGTGGAACGCACCATGAGTTCAAGGTCGCCGTCGCTGGGGATGTAGGCGAGCTTGACCATCAGCGGGATGTCGCCGATCTCCTGCTTCACGGCCTCGGTGATGCGGCCCACGAGCAGCGGATTGTGGCATAGCAGGCGGTTGTGGCCCTCGTTGGGGCAGCTGGTGTTCATCACCATGAGCTTGGCACCGGTTTCTTTGACCAGGCGGGCGGTGGTGGCATGGTCGGCGATGTATTCCTCCTCGCTCATGCCCTCCACACGCGAGCCTTGGAAGCTCGGGACCAGCACTTGACCGGGGCCGGCGGCCTCGATGGCGGCGCGCATGTCCGGCTGCCAGGCATCCGGGCTTTGCGAGGGCACGCCGAAGCTATTGGAGATGGAGATCGGAGTCTCGTAATTGGTGTCGGCGAGCACGCCCTCGTCCAGTTCGGCGCTGCCCGGCGTCAGTGAACCGTCCGCCGCCTTGGGGTGTACGGCGAGCACGTTCGGGAACGGGTTGCAGCCCCAGGCGCGCGAACGCACGGTTTTGTAGGTCGCCAGATCGAAGCCCATGCGGAAGGCGGCCGTGGTGAAGCGGCTGTTGAGCAGCGGACCTGCGGGAATGCCGAAAGGCAGGTTGACCGGCTGGCCCAGGAAGGAGGCCGAGGCACCCTCGCTGGTGGTTCCGGCGGCATCGGCACCGTTGCCATCCTTCAGCGCCTCGGCGAACGCGCCGAACGGCCCTTGCTCATAGTTGTCTTCGTAGCTGCGGCTGACGTCGTAAAACGGCTCAAAATCACTCATGCTTCAACGATAAGCCAACCTACATGCGTACACGCACACTCAACCCACCATCGCGCCGTCAAACGAAATAATGGCGAAAGCGGCATTGGCTACCACAAAGATGATGAACGTCGGAGCTGCCCAGCCAAAGTACGTGTCTGGAATACTACGATTCGTACGGTGATATTGGCGCAAACTTAAATAGTGCAAACACACCCTAGAAGAGATAGGAGGGAATGGCACTTTCTCGCGTTGTTGGTGGAAGTATTTGGGATGCTAAGCGAGTTGCCGCATTGGAACCAGACGATTGCGTGAAGTGACCCTATACGTAAAAGGTCTCACTGGCGAGAGCCAGTGAGACCTTTGTCTGATGCGATGCGAGCGACCCAATAATCTCAATCAGACACAGAGCCAACGGCCCTGGGCCTGCAATTATGGACTCGCCTTTCGGCGAGGCTCAATGCTGGCCTCGCTGCTGTCGCAGCTCGGCACAGGGCCTGCTGAAAGCCCACCGGGCTTTCAGCAGGCCGATCGCGGCTAAATAATGCCGCGATCGGCCAACGGCCCTGTCCAGTCTGCGTCCTCAGGCTCGCGGGCGGACTCGATTCTTTCTTCGGCCCAGTGTTTGGCGGGGATGGTCTTGGGCTTGAAGGGGAACTTTTCGGCGCGCATCTTTTCGTAGGCGGCGATGTCGTCCTCGTGCTGCAGCGTCAGATCGATATCGTCGTAGCCGTTCATCAGACGCCAACACACGTAATCGTTGACCTCGAACGGCAGGGTCACGTCGCCGCAAGTGACAGTGCGGGTCTCCAGCGAGACAGTCATCTCACGACCAGGCTCTTCCTCCAGTAGCTTCCACAGGAGTTCGACGGACTCCTGCGGCATAATCGCGGCCAGCACGCCGTTCTTGGCGGTGTTGCCGTAGAAGATGTCGGCGAAGCTCGGCGCGATGACCACGCGGAAACCGTAATCGTGCAGCGCCCACACGGCGTGCTCGCGGGAGGAGCCGATGCCGAATTCGGGGCCGGCGACCAGAATCTGGCCCTTACCGGCGTATTCCGGCTTGTTGAGCACGAAGTTCGGGTCTCGGCGCCATGCGTAGAACAGGGCGTCATCGAAGCCGGACTTGGTCACGCGCTTCAAGAACACAGCGGGAATGATCTGGTCGGTATCGACGTTGGAGCGGCGCAGCGGCACGCCCACGCCGGTCAGTGTGGTGAGTTTTTCCATAACAATTTTCCTTTCGGGGATCTCTCCCCCAGTCAGTCTTCGACTGACAGCCCCTCGTCAGAGGGGGCTCACGTGTATTGACTCAGAGATCGGCGGGAGACGAGATTGTGCCGCGGATGGCGGTGGCGGCGGCTACGGCCGGCGACGCCAGATGCGTGCGCGAGCCCTTGCCTTGGCGGCCCTCGAAGTTACGGTTCGAAGTGGAAATCGAGCGCTCGTTCGGCACCAGCTTGTCCGGGTTCATGCCCAGGCACATGGAGCAGCCGGCGTTACGCCATTCGGCGCCAAAGTCCTTGAACACCTTATCGAGGCCTTCCTTCTCCGCCTGCAAACGCACGCGGGAGGAGGCCGGCACCACCAGCACGCGGTGGATGTTCTCGGCCTTGCGGTGGCCCTTCATAATCGCGGCGGCCTGGCGCAAATCGTCGATACGACCGTTGGTGCACGAACCAATGAACACGGTGTCCACGGCGATGTCCTTGATCGGCATGCCTGGCTTCAAACCCATGTATGTAATCGCACGTTCGGCGGCGGCGCGCTTGGTGGCGTCGGCGATCTTGCCCGGCTCCGGCACGGAGGCGGTGATCGGCAGACCTTGGCCGGGGTTGGTGCCCCACGTCACATATGGACCGAGCTTGGTGGCGTCAATATCCACCACCTTGTCGAATACGGCATCGTCATCGGTCTTCAGCGTCTTCCAGTACGCCACGGCCTGATCCCACAGCTCGCCTTCCGGCGCGTGCGGACGGCCCTTCAGGTACTCGAACGTGGTCTCGTCCGGCGCGATCATGCCGGCACGCGCACCGGCCTCGATGGACATGTTGCACACGGTCATGCGCTCGTCCATGGTGAGGTTGCGAATCGCCTCACCACGGTATTCGATCACGTAACCCTGGCCGCCGCCGGTGCCGATCTTGGCGATGATCGCCAGAATGATGTCCTTGGCCGTCGCGTCCGCGGGCAGCTTGCCGTTGACGTTGACGGCCATGGTCTTGAACGGCTTCAGAGACAGCGTCTGTGTGGCCATCACGTGTTCGACTTCGGAAGTGCCGATGCCGAACGCCAGCGCGCCGAACGCGCCGTGCGTCGACGTATGCGAATCACCGCACACGATGGTCATGCCCGGCTGGGTCAGGCCCAGAATCGGGGCGAACGCGTGGACGATGCCCTGATCGGCGTCGCCCAGCGGGTGCAGGCGCACGCCGAACTCCTTGCAGTTCTTCTCCAAAGTCGTCAACTGCAACGCGCTCGTCTCATCCGGGTTCGGGCGATCGATATCAACGGTCGGCGTGTTGTGATCCTCGGTGGCAATGAGCTGATCCACGTGACGCGGCTTGCGGCCGGCCAAGCGCAGGCCCTCAAACGCCTGCGGGCTGGTGACCTCATGCATGAGCATCAGATCGATGTACAGCAAATCAGGGGCTCCGTCGCTGCCCTTGCGCACCAGATGATCGGCCCAGACCTTCTCGGCCAGTGTCGTTCCCATAGTGATTCCTCCAAAAAATTCCGCGCGAGGTATTGTGTTCGCGCCTTGTTCGTGGTATTAGCCTATGTGCTTGCGATGGGCCCGGCCATGAGCATGCCGGATATTGAGATACGGTCAAATGATGGCCTCAATATGACTCGGATACGACTCGAACATGACCTAGTCATGACTCGGTTCCGCTCCAGACATGTCTCTTCGGCATCCACGAACGCCCTTTCAACTTCATGGCCACCCTGTGAGACACTTCCCCAATTTGCTATTTCACTATGTGAGATGGCATAATCGCCCTTATTATGACTGATTCCCAAGAAGAGCCATTGAACAACAGCTTGACCGAGTCCGAGCCGGTTGAAGACACCACCGCCAAGGACGATGGGGAAATCCATTCCGGCGTTGGCGTCCTTGATAAAACTGTAAAGATTCTTGACGCACTGGAATCCGGCCCGTCTACGCTGGGCCAGCTTGTGGCCGCCACCGGTCTCGCTCGACCGACCGCACATCGTTTGGCTATTGCACTGGAACGCCACCGTTTCGTACTGCGCGACCAGCATGGCCGATTCGTACTCGGCTCCCGTTTCGCCGAACTTGCCGCCGCAGCAGGCGAGGATCGTCTGCTGACCGCCGCCGGCCCGATCCTGCAGACCCTGCTCGATCGCACTGGCGAGTCTGCGCAGATTTACCGCCGCCAAGGCGATCAGCGCGTGTGCATCGCCGCTGTGGAACGCACCTCCGGCCTACGTGATTCCATTCCGGTGGGTGCCATGCTGTCGATGGAAGCCGGTTCCGCCGCCCAGATTCTTCTGGCTTGGGAGGATTCCGACCGTCTGCACCAGGGATTGCGCCACGCCAAGTTCACCGCCACCAAGCTGGCCGCCGTACGCAAGCGCGGCTGGTCCGAGTCCGTGAACGAACGCGAAGAGGGCGTGTGCTCGATTTCCGCCCCGATCCGCAACGCCTCCGGCCAGGTCATCGCCGCCATCTCGATTTCCGGCCCGACCGGCCGCATGGGTGCCGCCCCCGGACGCCGCTATGCGCCGCTGGTGATGGCCGCCGGCAAGTACCTCACCGAGGCACTGGTCAAAGCCGTTCGCTGAAACATACCAGTCAATCCAACCGATAGCCCAACCGGCAGAAATCCCGCGTCACAACGAAAGAGACGCGGGATTTCTGCCACTAATCGTCCAACACAGCGGAAGGCCACCGAAACCTCGAATACTTCGCGCCGCTTTCCGCCTCTATCAGGAACAGTTACCTGAATAAACCGGGTTACCTGAATAAACCGGACAGTTGACTCCATAGCGACGGCTTGCGCAGCAAATCATCGCCCTCGCCCTCGCCAGGCGCGGTCTGGTTCACCGCATAGGTATAGGCGCGTTTGGAACTGGGCTTGCCCACCAGTTCGCCAAACTCCAGCAATTGCGTACGCGGCTCGTAAGGGTGACGGATATCAAATTCGATCAATCGCGTGGCGCGTTTGGCCGGAGCCGGTCCGTACGTATTGAATCCGCAGGTTGGCGTAGCGATAAGCAACAGACCCTCATGTTCGCCGACGAAACCGTTGCGATGATCATGACCAGCTACGACGCCGAAATACCCCTCGCGCAGCAATTCGAATTCGCCTGACGTATCAGGGCAGGATATGCCTTCTCCCAAATATCCGCCGGGCTGGGTTTGCAATTCGTCCAGCACGTAGTAGGTATCGGCGTGCGAACGATAGCCCTGCATGGCAAACGCCGCGTTGGCCGCCACCGGCTTCAGCACGTTGTAATACTCGGGCATCGGCATGTGCTGGAACACCATTGATTTCGCACCGATACGGTCGGGCACGGCGTTCAGGAAGGCGAGCGCTGCGGGCGATGGTGTGCCGAAGCCGCCGCCATGCACGTAATCGCCGGAGTCAAGAATGACCAGACCCAGCACATTGCGCGTATGGTCAACGTCCATAACCGGCAGCGCGAAGGTGCCTGGTTCACCGGAACCAGTGGCACCAGACAGCGTCTGCACAGCACCACCCGCTCCACAGGTGTATGCAATCTGGTTCGGCAAGGTCTCACTCGGCGGATTGACACAACCGGGGAACTCGCGATAGATACCGTCCAGTTCCGCATTGCTTAGCCCGCATTGGAAATCATGGTTGCCGTACGTCACGGCCCACGGAATGCCGCGCGCCGCCAACGGCTCAGTGAACTGGCCAATGGCCTTGCGCACCAGCGCTCGGGTATGGTTCAGCGCGGATTCGGCAATAGGTTCGTTACACCAGCGACGTTTACGGAATGAATCGGCGAACGCCGGATCGTAGCCGGCGATCTGGTTGCCGGAGAAAATCACCAGATCAGGCCGTGTGGCATCAAGGCTGGCCTCAATCAGGGTGATGGTGTCTTTGGAGACTTTCGGCCCATCCTGAATGTCGGCAATCTGCAGCACGCGGAACTTGCCGGAATAGTGGAATTGCAGTCGTCCGAGACGCGCAGAGATAGAGACCGGACGGCCGTCTTCGGCATCGGCCGGCTTGATACGAGGTTTCGACGACATCCCCTCTGGCGTACGCTGTGTTTCCGTCATGCCCTCCACTGTACACACAAACGAAAAGGCCCGCCGGAGCGGGCCTTTTCTACAAGTTCAACTACTGGAGCAGAATCTCTGCACAACATCATCGTTGTAACGGTAAGTCTTTCCAATGCCCGTCCAACGTAACAGTCCTCGTGACCATACACTATTTGTGGGCTCTGCTCTGTTCAGTTGTTCTTGTACCTCATAATCTATTCATCACTCCCGTTTCTCGCAACCTGCAGAGAGTCGTTGTGCGTTTTTTATCACAACTGTTCAATCGCACTTTCTGGCTATCGGAAAACGAGCTGAACCGTTCACATCGAACCCGTCCGATGTTCGATTTCGTTCGTTTCACCGCCGCTCACGGCGTGTCGCGAGCGACGCTAGCACACTCAAAACCAACCAACACCGAACTAACATGAACACCCGTTGAATTCTGGCGCGTTCAGTCGTTTTCCGGCCACGCCAAAGCTTACGATATAAGCTATGGCACAGATATTTGACGCACCCTCGAAGGCAATTCTGCGCAGCCAAATCGCAGAGCATATTGCCGAAAACGACAACAACGACCGCCGCGTCGATCAGGAAGGCGAGGCACCGCTGCCCAAGGACCGTTTCTTCGACCGCGAGCTCAGCTGGCTCAAGTTCAACCAGCGCGTGCTCGAATGTGCGGAGAACGAAGACATGCCCCTGCTCGAGCGCGCCAACTTCGCCGCGATCTTCGCCTCGAACCTTGACGAGTTCTTCATGGTCCGCGTCGCCGGCCTGAAGCGCCGTATCGACTCGGGCATCGCCGTGCCGTCTGCCGCCGGCCTGAGCCCGCGTCAGCAGCTGCGCGCGATCAGCGAGACCGCACACCGTCTGCAAGACGAGCACGCACATTACACGATCGACACCATTCTGCCGGAATTGGAGAAGGAGCGCATCGTCCTGCTGACGTGGGACAAGCTCACATCCTCCGAGCAGGAGCGCCTCTCGCGCTACTACCGCCAGCAGGTGTTCCCGGTCCTGACGCCGCTCGCCGTGGATCCGGCCCACCCGTTCCCCTACATTTCCGGCGGTTCCATCAACCTGGCCGTGATTGTGGAGAACCCGGCCTCCGGCAAGTCGCACTTCGCCCGCGTCAAGATCCCGGGCAACCTGCCGCGCCTGGTGCCGGTGGACGACATGACCGATGAGGAGTCCAAGGACGAGCGTTACGGCTTCATCGCCATGGAAAAGCTCATCGCCGCGCATCTGGAATCCCTGTTCCCGGGCATGATCATCAAGGAGGCCCGCTCCTTCCGCGTGACTCGTAACGAGGACATCGACGTGGAAGAGGATGACGCCGAGAACCTGCTCAACGCCATGGAGAAGGAGCTGCTGCGCCGCCGCTTCGGACCGCCGATCCGCCTGGAGATCACGGACACCACGAGCCCCTTCCTCTCCCAGCTGCTCGCCGACCAGCTCGGCGTGAGCCAGGACGAGGTATACCGTCTGCCCAGCCCGCTGGACCTGACCGTGCTCTTTGAGCTCGGCAGCGTGGACCGCCCGGACCTGAAGAACCGTCCGTTCGTGCCGACCACGAACCGTCAGATCGCCGAGGTCGAGTCCTCCCGCGCACAGGATATTTTCGCTGCCATCCGCGAGCGCGACATCCTGCTGCATCACCCCTATGACTCCTTCTCCACTTCCGTGCAGGCCTTCCTTGCGCAGGCCGCCGCGGACCCGAAGGTGCTGGCCATCAAGCAGACCCTGTACCGCACCAGCTCCAACTCGCCGATCATCGACGCCCTGATCGACGCCGCTCATGCCGGCAAGCAGGTGCTGGCTTTGGTGGAAATCAAGGCTCGTTTCGACGAGGACGCCAACATCGCGTGGGCCCGCAAGCTCGAACGCGCCGGCGTGCACGTGGTGTACGGCATCGTGGGCTTGAAGACCCACTGCAAGCTCATCGAGGTCGTGCGTCAGGAAGCGGACGGTCTGCGCCGCTACTGCCACGTAGGCACCGGCAACTACAACCCGAAGACCGCGCGACTGTACACCGATCTGGGTCTGCTGACCTGCGACCCGGTGGTCGGCCAGGATCTGACTCGTCTGTTCAACCAGCTCTCTGGTTACGCGCCGAAGTCCAGCTTCCACCGTCTGCTGGTGGCCCCGCGTACCGTGCGCACCGGCCTGATTCAGCGCATCCGCCGCGAGGAGGACGCCGCCCGCGCCGGCAAGGAGGCCTGGATCAAGATCAAGGTCAACTCCATCGTGGACGAGAAGACCATCGACGCCCTGTACCGTGCCTCTCAGGCCGGCGTGAAGATCGACATCGTCGAACGCGGCATCTGCGCTCTGAAGCCCGGCGTTCCCGGCCTGTCCGAGAACATCCGCGTACGTTCGATTCTCGGCCGCTTCCTGGAGCACTCCCGCATCTACGCCTTCTGCAATGCGGACGGCCCGCAGATCGGCGAGGGCCCGGCTTCCGGCCCGGAGGTCTACATCGGTTCGGCTGACCTCATGCACCGTAACCTTGATCGCCGCGTCGAGGCTCTGGTGCGCGTCACCGCCCCGGAGCAGATTGACGAGCTCATCAAGTACGTGGACCTGCAGATGGCCGACTCCACCATGAGCTGGCACATGCAGCCCGACGGCACGTATGTGCTGCACACCAAGGACGACGAGGGCCGCCCGCTGGTCGATAGTCAGGAATACCTGATTCGCAAGCACCAGCGTCGCCCCAATTCACACAACTGATTTCACTCGATGCTCCCTGTCAGCGCAAGCTAACTGAGGGTGGTTACGATGCCCGGCTCCTCTTTCGAGAGGATGCCGGGCATCGTTGTTCAGCGCGCAAAAACTACGTAGCAGCGGTCCAACGTGACCTACAATACAAGAGATGGGTACGAACAGTATGAGACGAATCGTGGAAGCCGCCGGCGGTATTCTGTACCGGTGGAAGGATGATGCCGAGCCGACGCGGGCATCATCTCCATCAGTGAAATCCAATATTGCCACCGATGGCACCATCATCGCGAACACCACGGATTCTGACGGCGAGACCACGGCAGCACCCGGCGCATCGGACGCGGCTTCCACCCCGGACCCGGCGCAGGCCGACAGCCCAGCCACAGCGGACAACGTACTCAACCGCATCGAACTGTGCATCGTGCATCGCCCGAAATACGACGACTGGAGCTGGCCGAAAGGCAAGGTCGACCCGAACGAATCGCACCGGCATGCCGCCGTACGCGAGATCGGCGAGGAATCGGGCCTGTCCGTGGAACTTGGCCCCTATCTGGGCGACATCGAGTACCCGCTGTCCGAAGAAGGCAGCAAACAGCGCCATACCAAGGATCGGTCGGCGGATACCAAGCATATCCAGTTCTGGATGGCCACGCCGATCAGCGCCATCGACAACCTGCGGCGTACCCATGCGTTTGGCCCGGTGCATCGGGCGGACATCGGCGAAATCGACGAAGTTTTGTGGCTGACGCCGGCCGAGGCCCGCAAGAAGCTCAGCCATTCCACCGATAAGGACATCCTCGCGCTATTCGTTGATCGGGTGCAGGAGGGCGCGCTTGACGCCGTGCCGGTGATTATCGTGCGCCACGGCAAAGCGGAAGCGCGCAAGCTGTGGAAGGGTTCGGACGCGAACCGTCCGATCACGCCGCGCGGCGCGGCTGCGGCATACGCGCTGAACCGCGAGCTGGCGTGTTTCAATCCGACCCGACTGGCCACGTCGCCTTGGGTGCGCTGCCAGGAGACGTTGGAGATGTTCGCGTGGCAGACCGGACGAGACATGGTTCATCTCGATCCGCTCACCGAAGATGCATACGCCGCTGCGCCGGACACCGCATGGGAGTGTCTACTCAGCGAAATCGAGTTCGCACTTGAGCGCCGTCAGCCCATAGCGATATGCATGCACCGGCCGGTGATTGGTGGTATGTTCGGACACCTGCGCAGCATGTGCGTTGCGCCGTCTCTGAGCAAACGCCTGATCGCCAAGACACCGTTCATGCCGACCGGCACGGCGGTGGCGCTGTTCGTCACTCCGACGCCTCATGGTCCCAAAATCATCGATATTCAGAAGGTTCAACCGCTTGTCTACTAGACCCGCATTTCCTGATTCATCCAACTCCTCGGCCGCTGCCGCTGCAGCTCATGCCGCGCACAATGGTGCCGCCGGCAGTCTGGGCCCGGGCTTCGGCTCGTTGCGTGCGGCCGGAGCGGCATTCGGACCTGCTCGCATGGGTTCTTCACGCCCCTCGCGCCCGGCTCAGCTCGACCCGGCTGTGGCCGATGGATTGGCCGGTGGCATGGACCCGCAGGCGTTGAGCGAGATGAGTCATCTGTCTGCTGCCGCATTGCTGGATCGTGTGCGCCATAGCGAAGACCCGGCGGTTGTTGAGCGGGTGCTCACGTTGGTGGAGACGGTCGGCGTGGATGAAATCGCCGAACTATGGAGCGATACCGAGCCGGATTCGCTGCCTGGTGTGCTGTGGCGACTGTATATGTTGCGTACGTGGATGCGATCGAATCGCGACTCGATCGCGCATCTGTGGCGCTTGGGTGAGCCGGTGGCCACTACCGCCTCCGCCATCGCCGGCGTGGATCAGGCTCCCAGTGAAGATGACATCGTGCGATTGGCCGATTCGATTCTCTCCGGTGCTTTTGTGGGCGATTTTGCCGTGGCGCTTGAGCGTGCGGCGGCGTTTACCGATGTGGTGGCGTTGGGCTTGCGCGTGGAGGCGCGGCGCATGGTGACCCGGGCCGAGGCCAACGGCGGCTTCTCCTCGGATGCCGATGAGAAGGCCGTGCGCACCAAAGCCGCCCGCCTTATGCACACCGCCGGCAGCCTCATGGCCACCGCCAAGGATTTCCAACACGGTGCCAACCTCTGGCGTCGCGGACGGTTGGAGTAACCCCGCTCCAGGCTCCCTCTGATGAGGGAGCTGTCACGGGCGATGCCCATGACTGAGGGAGAAACCCACCGACCGCACCCCAACAATCAGCTACCGGCCAACGCCACCCCTTCCCCGGCGCGGCGAGACCCATCGCAAGCTATACTAAGTATCCGCGTCGGACCGTGCTTAAGCCCCGGGCTCCATTTTTTGCCGCCGCGAGCGGCCCTTGCGCCGACAGGCGCTTTCGCGGTTCGGCGCTTCTTTTCTTTTACCAGATTCACGCCCCGAACGTTGCGATGGGCACGACCAGTATGCCGTCATTGCGGCGATAGGCCTTCCCACCTCGGCCGGTAAGGAACATCATGAATTCGGGGTCTCGGACCTGAGCCATGGGATTGCCGCAGATTTTGTTGCGGAAGGATTTGAGCTTATCCGCATTGTCATCGTTCACCTTAAGGTCACTGAGTTTTATTTCGATGGCACCCCACCTGCCGTCAGACAACTCGATAATGACATCAACTTCAAGCCCCTTGTCATCGCGGTAATACGCAATGCGATTCCCGGCACCCGGCATAGCCGACAGATATACATTCAAATCACGAATGCACAGCGTTTCAAACAGATCGCCGAGCGTCTGTGTATCGCGCATCAGAGTATTCGGCGCGGCACCTAAAACCGCAGCAGGCAACGAAGGATCCACGAAATATCGCTTGGGCTTGGTTCGCACACGACTCTTTGCGCGGAGTGGCGGTTCCCAACCCTCCAAATCCGTCAGAAGGTACAAGTCCTTGAACATTTCCAAATAGCTCTTCACCGTCTGCGTATCCGGCTCACGCCGCTCATCGCCATATGCCATATCCGCAGCCAGCGTCGCATATTTTGGTGCCTGCGAGATGTTCACGGCAAGAGCTCGCATCAAAGCTCGTGCAGTTTCAGGATTCTTCTTCATCTTCGGCACGCTGATATCCAGCACACTTGCGATATATTCGCCCGGGATTTCCAAGGCGAATTCATCGTCTAGCTCAAGATTCGCGGGCCATCCGCCACGGCAACACCATCTGGCGATGTCTTCGATACTCGTATTGCATTCGGCAGGCTCGAATTTCCCCTCGAACAAATCGGATAGGCTGACCGCGCCCGTGGATTCTCCGGATTCAGCCAAGCTCATGGGCCACATGCGCAGACGAGCAATGCGACCAGTGCCGCTGTGATGAATGGCGTCACGATCCTTTGGAATAGCCGAACCTGTAAGAATCAGCTGCCCCTTGCGGTTCGCATTGTCATCTATATGGCGACGAGCGGCATCCCAAATTTGCGGTACATCTTGCCATTCGTCCACCAGATGGGGCTCCTCCCCCATCAGCACCAATGCAGGATCGGTTTGGGCGGCCGCGAAAACTGCCACATCATCCAGACGATCAACGCTTCGAGACCGGGAGAGCGCGGTCCATGTCTTGCCGCACCATTTCGGCCCAACGATTTCCACTGCACCGAACGCCTTGAGCAGTTTACTTAATCTGCTATCTACCACGCGTGAACGATAATCAGGCCTGGTCAAGGTACCATCGCGACCACTCAAATCGTTCATATTGCAGCCTTTCCCAGTTCTATCGTTCTAACAATATAGATTTTACACCAGTTTCATTCCCGATTTTACACCTATCTCATTCCCGGTTTTACACCAGTTTCATTCCCTGTTTTACACCGTGTTGTTTTTTACGCTTTACCCTCTCAGAGGTATCAGAGGCAGATCTCGGCACGGACAGGGCATTGTCCTGCTGCAACTGGCCTATCGCAGCAAAAAGTCGAATCACCCACAAATCCAATCCGATAAGCAAGCCGCGCCATTACCAATTCGGCAGGTCGGCAAACTTGGACTAGGCTGGGAATCATGAACTCCATGTTTTGAATCATCCGCTGGTCGAGCACAAGCTCACCGTGCTGCGCGACAAGAACACCCCCTCCTCCACCTTCCGCGAGCTCGTCTCCGAACTCGTGATGCTTGAGGCCTACGAGGCCACCCGCAACCTGTCCGTGGTGGCCGCGCCGATCGAGACGCCGGTCGCCCCGATGACCGGCAAGAAGCTCGCCTCCCCGCGCCCGATCATCGTGCCGGTGCTGCGCGCTGGCTTGGGCATGCTCGACGGCATGACCCGCCTGATTCCGACTGCTGAAGTCGGCTTCCTGGGCATGAAGCGCGACGAGGAGCACCCCACCCAGCAGGTGACGTACGCGAACCGTCTGCCCGAGGACCTGTCCGGCCGCCAGTGCTTCCTCATCGACCCGATGCTCGCCACCGGCGGAACGCTGGTCGCCGCCACGCACTACCTGGCCGAGCGCGGCGCCAAGGACGTGACCGCGATCAACATCATCGCGGCCCCCGAAGGCATCAAGTACGTCGAGGAGCACATCGACCCGTCCATCGACTTCAAGGTCGTGGTGTGCGCGGTCGACGAACGTCTTAACGACAAGTGCTACATCGTGCCGGGACTCGGCGACGCCGGTGACCGTCTCTATGGCGTAATTGACTGATTTCCCTGGCTCCCCTCCCCGAGGGGAGCCAACATAACGGAACATCTATGCAAATCGACATTATTGCGCCGGGGCGCGTGAAGGAGCGTTACCTTCGCGACGCCATTGACGAGTATTCCAAGCGACTTTCGCGCTACTGCAAGCTCAACATCATTGAAGTGGCAGATGAGAAAACGCCTGACCATGCCTCCGAAGGCGTTGACCGACAGATCAAGGCCAGAGAAGGCGAACGCATCGCCAAGCATCTGAAGGACGGCGCGTTTGTTATTGCCCTTGCCATCAATGGCAAGCAGCTGTCCAGTGAAGAATTGGCCGCCAAAATCAACGACCTTGGATTGCGTGGCACCAGCCATATTCAGCTGGTCATCGGCGGTTCAATCGGCCTTGACGACGCGATTCTGCGTCGTGCTGATTTTCTGCTGAGTTTCTCGAAGATGACGTTCCCGCATCAGCTTATGCGCGTGATTCTGCTGGAGCAGATCTATCGCGCTTATAAAATCAACGCTAGCGAGCCGTATCACAAGTAAAACGCCATACCTCATGGGGCGGGAAATCCCCCATGGGGCGGTAATTGCCCCATGAGGCGGCAAAATCCTCATGGGGCGGTATGCCAAAATGGCTTAATTCCGCGGTTTCACATATTCTTCAAACCGCCCCATGGGCAAGTTACCGCCCGATGAGCCTGTAACCACCCCATGGGCGCATCAATAACGCCCTCAACCTCACACTGCGTCGGGGACGAACGCTTCGAAGATGTGGCGGTCGAAGTAGGGGGCGCACTGGGCGAGTTCATCGCTGCTGCGCACGGTCCATGAAACCGGCATCGCACCCATCGAACGAGCGAGCTTGACTTGCGGCGAAGCGCCACCGGTCCAGTCATAAGCCACGAAATCAGGACGAGACAGCCAGTCGAACGCCAGTAAGCCGGCGGCCCATTCAGCCGCACCATTCTTGCTCAGCTTCGCCGGCCAGCTCAGCTGACCGCGGCACACCTCAGGGTGATGCTCCTTGTACCAATTCACCGCGCCCGGGTGGAAGGATTCGATCACGTACGGGCCGTCATACGCCTCAAGCAAGGCGTGGCCCTTTTCCATGAGCTCTTCGCTACGCTCATCCCAAGCCCTGTTGTTGCTGAACTTGTATTCCACAATCAGCGGAGCCCGGCCGGCCACCACGTCCAGCACATCGGAGAACAGCGGCACATGCTGGTAGTACCCCTTCGGCGCGGCGGACGGCGTGACCACCAGCGGCGGGTTCGCGTCGGCACCCGGCAACGGTTCGGCCTTCAAATCGCCTGACTCGCCGTTCGGGAAGAGCGGAATACGGGCGAGTTCGTCGTAAGTCAGGTCTTCGATGCGGCGCGGATCGCCGGCCACGCGCAACAAATCGGCGTCATGGACCACGACCACTTGGCCGTCGAGCGTAAGCTGCACGTCGAGTTCGATGCCATAGCCAGCCTCGCAGGCGGCGGCGAACGCGGCCAGCGAGTTTTCGGGAGCAATCGGACCGGTCATATCCGCACTGCCGTAGCCGGCCTTGACAGCCATGCGACGGGCAAGCGACACATAATCATCGTTTTCGGCGATGGATCGCTCAGTGGTATCGGCTTGGGCGCTAACCGGATTATCCCCACCATAATCAGCGATATCGGTATAGCCGACCAAACCAGAACCCGCATCATGCAAGCCACGATGGGCATACCATACCTCCGGAATGGAGGGCACGAAATTACGACGCTTGTCATTGAACGTGCGCGGGGCCACGGCCCACACGGCAGCACCGGCGGCGGCCACGCCTGCCAGCGCCACGTTTCTCCAGAGCTTCGACGACATTGGAATCCTTCCTGTTGGGCTGCCTCTAGCCTAACGCTTCTGCCAGCCATTGTGGAGTGGTTGGATCATCCGGTTTCAGCGCGCGGTCCAGGTGGTTGGCGCGCAGTGGCTCCCAGCTGAAATCTGCCAGCAGATCGGCGGGTTTGCAAGGAATTGGAGTGGGTTGCAGACGCAGCAGCCAGGCGCAGTATCCGATGATTTGCTCGGGGGTTACGTTGCGGGCGCGCAAGGCTCCCATATCCAGCGAACGTTCGCGCTTGGCTAAACGCCGGCCGGCCGCATTGTCGATAAGCGGCAGGTGCGCATACTCGGGGTGCTCGGCGAGAGGCTTTTCCGTGTTGCCGCATTCCGGCTCAAAGCCGCCAGCCAACAGACACTGGCGAATCCACATTTGCAGCGCGGTGGAGCGCAGCAGATCACGGCCGCGCACGATATCATCAACACCCATATCGAGGTCATCCACGACCACGACCAGTTGATAGCCGAACAGTCCATCGGCTCGGCGAATCACGGAATCGCCTACCTCGCGGGCCAAATCGTAGTGCTGTGGACTATAGACACGGTCGTTAAAGCATGCGACACCATCAACGATTCCGGCATCGCCCTGCTGTTCCGGCGGCACGGCTCCCGACAGCGCAGCGGAATCGTCAGGCACTGTACGTTGCTTTTCTCCCGCTGCCGATTCCGGCATGGCGATACGGATGGAATGCTGGTCGCCGCGAACCAAACGGGCACGGACCTCGTCGGGATGGTCGTGCAGCAGGCGGCGGCACGTGCCGGGGTACACCATGAAGCCGTCGCCCTCGTTGGGGGCCGAGGCGGCGCGAATGTCGGCACGCGAGCAGAAACAGGGGTACAGCACACCTTGCGAGCGCAGGCATTCGAGAGCGTATTCGTATCGTTCAGTGCGCTGGGATTGGAACATCGGTTCGCCATCCCAGTCGAGGCCGAGCCAATGCAGGTCATCCATCATGAGCTGGTCCGCACCGGCGACCACACGCGGCTTGTCCACGTCCTCGATACGCATCAGCATGCGGTCGCCACGCGAGCGGGCCGAAAGCCATGCACCCAACATGGCGTACACGTTGCCGATATGCATGCGCCCCGACGGCGTCGGCGCGAATCGTCCAGTCACTGGCCCTCCTCGTATGAAGTTCAGCACCATGGTAGCGAAAAGGCTCTCCTCCTCAGAGGAGAGCCAATATAGTGAAGCTCGCCAGCCCGAACTCCCCTCAGTCAGCTTCGCTGACAGCTTTGCTCAGAGAGGGGAGCCAGTGATTGTCACTTGTCTTCGGTGACGTTGTCCACGCTCACGTCCGGATTGTCGGAGACAATCTGGTCGCTCGCCCAAGCGGAGAGCTCCAGATGTTCGCCGCCGGTCTGGTCGACGAGCACGGTGTCACCGTCGTGGACCTTGCCGGCCAGCAGCATACGGGCCAGCTGGTCGCCCACTTCGGTCTGTACCAGGCGGCGCAGCGGACGAGCGCCATAAGCCGGGTCGTAACCGGTGTTGGCCAGCCATTCGCGAGCCGAGTCGGTGACGTCCAGCGTGATGCGGCGATCGGTCAGACGCTGGGACACGCCAGCCACCTGGATATCCACGATGCCGCCAAGCTCCTCGCGCGTAAGCGGGTGGAACATGACGATGTCGTCCAGACGGTTCAGGAACTCCGGCTTGAAGTTCATGTGGACAGCGTCCATCACGGCCTTTTTCTTGGCGTCGGCGTCCATGTCCTCGTTCACGAGGAACTGCGAGCCGAGGTTAGAGGTCATAATCAGGATCGTGTTCTTGAAGTCCACGGTCCTTCCCTGGCCATCGGTCAGGCGACCATCGTCAAGTACCTGCAGCAGCACGTCGAAGATCTCCGGGTTGGCCTTCTCGACCTCGTCGAACAGCACCACGGAATACGGGCGACGGCGCACGGCCTCGGTCAGCTGGCCGCCCTGCTCGTAGCCCACGTAGCCCGGCGCCGCGCCAATCAGGCGCGAGACCGAAGCCTTCTCCATATATTCGGACATGTCGATGCGGACCATGGCCTTCTCGTCGTCGAACAGGAAGTCGGCGAGCGCCTTGGCCAGTTCGGTCTTGCCCACACCGGTGGGGCCGAGGAACAGGAACGATCCGGTCGGACGGTTCGGGTCGGAGATGCCGGCACGCGAACGGCGCACCGCGTCGGACACGGCGGCGATGGCTTCCTTCTGGCCGATCACACGCTTGCCGAGGTAGTCCTCCATGTGCAGCAGCTTCTCGTTTTCGCCCTGCATCAGGCGGCCGACGGGAATGCCGGTCCAGTCGGAGACGATCTCGGCCACCGAGTCGGCGTCCACACGGTCCGGGACCATCGGCTCATCGGCCGGGTTGGCCGCGCCGGCATCGGCAGATTCGGCATCCGCGCTTTCCGCGGCGGCGAGTTCCTTCTGAATGGACGGAATCTCTCCGTACAGAATCTTCGAGGCCTCCGCCAAGTTGCCTTCACGGGTATACTTATCCGCCTGCACGCGCAGGTCATCGAGCTTGGCACGCAGGTCGCCGACCTTGTTGTGGCCGGCCTGTTCCGCATCCCAACGCGCCTTGAGGCCGCTGAGCTTCTCACGGGTGTCCGCGAGTTCGGCTTGCAGCTTGCCCAGACGCTCCTTGGATGCAGGATCCTCGGCCTTCTTGAGCTGCATTTCCTCCATTTCAAGACGGGTCACCTTGCGCTGCAGTTCATCGATCTCCTCAGGCGAGGAGTCGAGCTCCATACGCAGGTGAGCGGCCGCCTCATCGACCAGGTCGATGGCCTTGTCCGGCAGCTGACGGCCTGAGATGTACCGGTTCGAGAGGGTCGCGGCGGCGACCAGCGCGTCGTCGCCGATCGTTACCTTATGGTGCGCCTCGTAACGCTGCTTCAGGCCACGCAGGATGGCGATGGTGTCTTCCACGCTCGGCTCGCCCACGAACACCTGTTGGAAACGGCGTTCCAATGCCGGATCCTTTTCGATGCTCTCGCGGTACTCGTCCAGCGTGGTCGCGCCGATCAGGCGCAGCTCGCCACGGGCCAGCATGGGCTTCAACATATTGCCGGCGTCCATCGAGCCTTCGGCCGCACCCGCGCCGACGATGGTGTGGATCTCGTCGATGAAGGTGATGATCTGACCATCCGCATTCTTGATTTCGTTCAGGACGCTCTTCAGGCGCTCCTCGAACTCGCCACGGTACTTCGAACCGGCCACCATGGAGCCTAGGTCAAGGGAGATGAGCTTCTTGCCTTGCAGGGTGGTGGGCACGTCGCCCGCCACGATACGCTGGGCCAGGCCTTCCACGACGGCGGTCTTGCCGACGCCGGGCTCGCCGATCAGCACCGGGTTGTTCTTGGTACGACGGGAGAGGATCTGAATCACGCGGCGGATTTCCTGGTCACGTCCGATGACCGGGTCCAGCTTGCCTTCCTTGGCGGCGGCCGTCAGGTCGGTGGAGTACTTCTCTAGGGCCTTGTACGAGCCTTCCGCGTCCGGGCTGGTGACCTTCGCGCCACCACGCACGCCGGGTACGGCCTTGCGCAGGGAGGCTGCGGTGACGCCGTTCTTCTCCAAGATTTCGGCCGACTGGTTCGGCTTGCTGGCCGCGATGCCGATAAGCAGATGTTCGGTGGAGACGTATTCGTCGCCCATCTGCTGCATTTCCTTCTCAGCCTGGGCGATGGCGGCGGTCAGCTGGCGGCTGGCCTGTGGCTGCGAGGTGCTGGATCCGGATGCGCTCGGCAGCGCGACCAAAGCGTTGCGCACCGCCGCGCCGATGGCCTGCGGGTCCCCGCCCGCGGCCTCGATCAGAGAGCGCGCCACGCCGTTTTCCTGGCGCAGCAGCGCATCCATGACGTGCAGGGTCTCGACCTGCGCGTTTCCTGCGGCGGACGCACTCTGAATCGCGTCGCCGACGGCTTCTTGGGCCATAGTGGTGAACTTCTGTTCCATATCGTATTCCTCCATATCATGCGGTCTGCGCAGTGCGGCTCGCGGGCTTCGAAAGCCCTGCGAGCGTTGCGACAGACCGCAGCTTGTCGTTGTCTGATATGGTCAACCGACCTGGAACCCATTCTATTCCCAAAACTTGAGTGCATATGA
>ERZ1673698.684-NODE-684-length-46758-cov-24.090465_pt1 | contig 46758 bp, 37 predicted proteins | sample MGYA00580228_ERZ1673698 | MGnify/ENA primary metagenome ERZ1673698 (study PRJEB41218, sample SAMN15661768) | gut metagenome | host: Homo sapiens | place: Canada: London | collected 2015-08-20/2019-03-30 | study: EMG produced TPA metagenomics assembly of... | reverse complement strand
AAGACTGCTCTTAAGAATAAAACAAATGCTGAAGCAGCCAGATCTAAAAAATAGGAGGAACTAATATGAGTTGTAAGGGAAGCTCTAAAAAGGGCGGAAAAGGTAAACCAGGTAAGACAGGTAAGTAAATATTACTAGTATGAAATGGAAAGATCTATCTCTTAAAGAGAGAAAACAGATATATGATAGTGTCAGGGTGAATAACCCTGATGCTACATATTTTGATATTAAAGAGCAATTTGATTCTATTCCTACATGAAGATGGTAAAGGTAAAACCATAAACAAAGCAGATTTACCACCTGAATATAGGACTGGTACTCCTGAGTACTTTGAAAGACAAAGGAAAATATCAGGTGCAGTTAATACAGTTCAACCAGAAGCTTATATTACTCCAGCTGGATATATTAAAGATGCAGTTAACTTCATTGAAGACTTAGGCAAAGGAGATTATGCTGGAGCTGCTATTGATGCTGCATTAAATCTGATACCTTGGGGAGTTGGTAAAACTAAAGAAAATAAAGAAGAAAGTAGGAAGAGCAATTGAAGGAACAGATGCATATACTGCAGAGTCCTATGCTGAGCCTTTTACTCCTACAATCACTAAGAAGAAGGGTAAGAAGGTTAAAACTGAAGCTGATTATGACCAAGAGTTTGCCGAAGTAAAGAGAAAATATAATAACATGCAGGAGTATGATAAGGAACTTAGTAAGATCACTAATGATTTATTTATGCCTACTGATGGTAGTGTAGAAACTCTTGAAAAGGTTGATAAAGCTTACGGCACTAATTATAAGAAAGCTGCATCTGCCATTGCTTTTCAGGATATGGCTAATAGAGGTAAGTACGTTAAGCATCAACAAATGTATGATAGTGCTGGGAATCCTATATATGGTAGAACTACCGGTAAAGTAGATCAGCCTACTATAGAAGATATGACAATTAGTCTTAATCCAGATTATTATCTGGAAGGGACAGCAAATCATGAAATTAGTCACTTAGCAGATGCCTTAGTTAATAAAGCGCATAGTGCAGATGCTACAAATAACTATATGGAATATCTACTAGATAGAGAAACATAATGAGTTATAATGAGATAAGACAGAGCTTGATGGATGTTAACCCTAACACGTATAGATACTTAACTACACCTAGTGAAAATAAGGCTCACATGATTCAACTTAAGAGAGGTATGCAAAAAGAAGGTCTTATTAACAACTGGACAGATCCTATTACTCAGGATAAGATCGAGGAGTATTTATCTTATCGTAGTAAATATGCAAATAGGGTTAACCCAGTATTACGAACTCTATATGATATTAGACCAGATAAGCAAGGTTTTATAAATAGAATGAACAATCTTACTCCAATCGAATGGGCTGCTCCATTAGGATTACCTATGTTCTTTGGAGAAGAACAAGAAAATAAATAATCAATATGAAAGAGTTAGAAGGAGTATACCCACTATATCCTGTACCAAGTTATAAGAAAGGTGGAATACATATCAAGAAAAGCAAGAGAGGTACATTTAAAGCTGCAGCAAAAAAGGCTGGTATGGGTGTACAAGAATATGCAAACAAAGTATTAAAGAAAGGCAGCAAAGCAAGTCCTGCTATGAAGAAGAAAGCTAATTTTGCTAGGAATTTTGGTGGTAAAAAGAAAGGTTGATGGAAAAAAGATTAAGAACAAAATTTATACAATACGATGATGTTGGGAATTTATTATGTTATAAATGTAATAAATATAAACCAGAAGAAGATTTTGATAATTCTCCTAGCAATTGGTTTCGCAATGGAAAAGATCGTAGGTGTAAAGATTGTAAGAAACAGCAATACTTAAAAAGAAAAGCTGCCAATAGAGGCAAGAAAGATCTGAATAGAATATTATTAGAGAGATATCATGGAGTGTTAGAAAGATCTAATAAGAAAGGTCAAGAATGTACTATTACACTAGATTATCTAAGAGAGTTATGGTGTAAACAAAATGGACTATGTGCTATATCTAATTTACCCATGACATATATATTCAATAATGGTAGAATACCTACTAATGTAAGTGTTGATAGAATAGATTCCAAAAAAGGATATACTAGAGATAATGTTCAATTAGTTTGTATGGCAATTAATCAAATGAAATCAGATCTTGATAATAATACTTTTTATAATTTATGTAAAGCGGTATACAGGAACGCCGCTAAATGGAAACATTAATAAATCTAATTAAATATAATTATGGATAACAATAGTAATACACTATTAGGTTGGGAAGCAGTAGCAGATGCATTGTCATCTGAAACATTAAATAATCCTCTAGTAACAGGTACGTTTAGTACAGGTAATGATGATATATCTGATGATGAAATCAAACGTTTACAAAGAACTAACAGAGGTCCTTCAGTAAAGGAAGTATTTGGAGTAGATACTTCTAAAGAAGAAAAAGATACTGAGGTTGAAGAAACTGAAGAAACTGAAGAGGAAACAGAAATAGAGGAAGAGGAAGTAGAAGTTGAAGAACCTAAAAAGAAATCTAAACAAACTAAAAAAGTAGAAGAAGTTGAGGAAACATCTACTGAAGAGGAAGAGTTAGATAATGAAGGTATTCAAGTTAGTGCTTTTTTTGATGCTATTACTGAAGGATTAGGATTAGACTTTGAAGAAGATGAAGAATCACAAAAACCTAAAACAGTAGAGGAATTATGTGAGTACTTCAAGGATTTGATTGAAGAAAATTCAACTCCGGAGTATTCAAGTGAAGAAGTTGCTAAGATTGATGAATTCGTTCGTAATGGTGGTAAACTAGAAGATTATTTTCAAGTTAGTGCTGCTATTGATTTTGATAACTTTGACACTTCCATTGAGAGTAATCAAAAGCAAATCATTCGTGAATTGTTGTTAGAAAAAGGGTTTAGTGAGAAAAGAATCCAGAGTAAACTAGAAAAGTATGAAGATGCTGGTATTCTAGAAGATGAAGCAGAGGAAGCTCTTGAACTAATGAAGGAGATTACTGAAAAGAAGAAGGAACAGCTATTGATTGATCAGGAAAAGCAAAATGAGGCAAGAATCGAGCGCCAACAAAAATTTGTTGACGACGTTGTCACCAACATTAAATCGCTGAAAGATATCAGAGGTATCGCTATTCCTGAAAAGGATAAAAAAGCTTTATTGAATTATATCTTTAAAGCGGACTCAGATGGTCTTACTCAATATCAGAAAGACTATTCTAAGAGTGTAAAAAATTTAATTGAGTCTGCCTATTTTACTATGAAGGGAGACACTTTGCTAGATACTGCAAAAAAAATTGGAACTAGCTCTGCTATAAAGACCTTGAAACAAAGTTTAAAGACAACAGGTGCTACGAAAGGCACTAAAAGAATTCACACTAGTTCATCAAACTCTATATGGAGTATCGCAGCACGAAGTTTAAACAATAATTAAAGATTATAAATTAATTTATGGATAACGGAATTCTGAATAATTTACAGATCGGTAAAAGTAGATGGTTTTCAGATCTTATTGACGAGAATAAGATTTCAGAAGCAATGTTGTCAAGACCGTATGAAGTAGAACGTATTGTTTCTTACGTATTTGCCGCAAAAGACGGTGCTTATGGTACTTCCATTGATGCTATCACAGGTGGTCTTGGTAACGTAATGACTATTGATCAAAGTACATATGAATGGTATGTAGAAATTGATACCGATAGAGCTGTAACAATTCGCTCTGCAAAATGGCAGGGTACTGAAATTACTGCTGCTAATGCTGACACAATCATGGCTGGTATTGGCAACACACCTATCCAAGTATGGGTAGAAGATAAATGGTTTGGTCCGGGTGCTATTGTAGTACTTGATGACAAAGAATATCAATTACGTATTCAAGGTGCTCCTGTACAGGACGGTAACTTGTGGTGCTATACTATGTTCATCGCTGATGGTCAGTCTAGTTCATACGTTCCGGGTAAGTATTTGTTAGCTGGTCGTGAAATGTCACGTCTTGGTTCTGCTTATGAGGAGTACAGTGAAGAGGCAGATATCCTGAACTACAATACTCAATTCAAGATGCGTAACTACTTATTCACGACTCGTTTGAGTTATGATATTACAGGTACGGCTTATGCAACTGTATTGTGGATTGCATTGAAGGATCCTAAAACAGGTAAGAAATCTTATTTGTGGTCTGACTATCAAGAATGGGTGGCAATGCGTGAATGGAGAAAACGTTGTGAGATGATGATGGTTTACTCTAAGTCAAATCGTAACGCTGATGGTACTTTCTCTTTGAAAGGTACTAATGGTCGTCCAGTTTACTTGCCAGCTGGTTTGCTTGAGCAGATTGCACCGTCTAATAGACGTTATTACACTGAGTTGACAGCAGAGTTGCTTGAAGACTTCTTGTTTGATCTGTCTTACAATATTCTTGGTACTAATGAGCGTAAGTTTGTAGCCTTAACTGGTGAAATGGGTATTCGTGAATTTGACCGTGTATTGAAGCAAAAAGCTGCTACGATGAATGTAATTGATACTAAGTTTATCAGCGGTAGTGGTCAGGAGTTGACTTTGGGTGGTCAGTTTGTAACATACAAGATGACTAATGGTATTGAGTTGACATTGAAACACTTCCCGTTGTATGACAACACTACGTTCAATCGTTTGTTACACCCGCTTTCTGGTAAGCCGCTTGAGTCTTATCGTTTTACATTCTTGGATGTAAGTCGTAGAGATGGCGAAGCAAACATTGTTAAGGTAGTACGTAAGGGTCGTGAATTCATGCAGTGGTATACTGGTGGTTCTATTTCTCCTGCAGGTCCTGCAAAATCTATCAACACTTTGCGTTCTAATGCAAAGGACGGTTACTCTGTTCACTTCTTAGGTGAGATGGGTATCATGTTGAGAGACCCTCGGGGATGTGGAGAATTGATTATGGATGCCGAAGGCTAACCGAAAGCTTGTGGCACGTATAAGTACGCCAATATTATACAATATAACTTATAGGGGCGTAATAGCCCCTATATTTTTTTATTAACAGGTTTAAAATCTATATTTAATTAAGAATATATGGAAGCAACGTTAAGATTTATTAGAACTAACCCTTGGGTTGGTATTTCAAAATTTAAAAATTGTGGTGATTATATTAGTTCGTATTGGACTAGATCAGGAAACAGATATACTGGTTTAACAGAGGAAGATGCTCGTAGACTTGAAAAAGCTATTGGTTATCCAGAAGGCCATTTGGCACCATATAGTTCATTTTGGTCTACTTATTCAATTAAGTTAGGTAACAAAGATCTATATATACATACTGAAAAACCAGAGGATGAATTAAAGTATTTATTCTTAAAAAGTCACAAAAGAGTAGCATTTGGTACTAGTAATATTACACCAAGTACTGACTATTTGCTAAGCAATTCTCAAGCAGAGGCAGAAGAGAATAATAAGAAATTTAAAATTAAGCGTGAGGCCTATTCAGCATTTACTAAGATGTCTCTTGAAGAAATGCGTAAATGTCTTAGACTTTATGGTATTAAATCAGATTCAATTAGTAATGAATTAGTTGAAAGTAAGCTGAATGAACTTATTGAAAATGATCCACAAAGATATCTGTTGTTGTGGGTAAATAATAAGAATAAAGAAACTCAATACTTGATCGAAGCAGCTATTAGTAAAAATATTATTCGTAAGAATAAGAATATGTATTACTATGGTACTGATGTAATCGGTCGGAGTATGGATGAAGCTGTACTGATGCTTGATGATAAAAAGAATCAAGATATAAGACTAGCGATCATGCAAGAAATAGAATCTAAGTAATATGACAGTATTAGAAGCACATATAGCATTTAAGATTGAAGCAGATAAAAATGCCGTTAATATTGGTATATCTGGCTGTCCATCTTTCTTACCTGAGGAAATTGATTATTGGTTATATACAGCGTATCTAAGTAAGATAGCTACTAAAGCTACTGGTAACAATACTCTTAGAATACCATTTGAAGGTAATGTAAAAAGAATAGCAGACTTAGAAGGTTTAGTAAAAACTGATAAAGGATTGTCTTTACTAAGTGAACCTATAAGTAATAGACTCACTATGAATAATTTCAAGTCTAGTATTACTTATGGTGATGATACTCAAGACAAGCGTATGTACTTCTTAGAAGGAATTTTACATTTTGGTAGTAATAAAATAGCTACAGTAAAACTTATTAGTCACGAACAAGCTACTAGATTCTTAGAAACTTATAATAATAAACCTTGGATTGAAGAACCTGTAGCAATACTAGAGGATAATAAGTTAATAGTATTTATAGATAGGGATCTTATGGTAGGTCCCTACACTATAGATATTACTTATTTAGCATACCCAAGAAAGATTAATAATCAAGATATTACGTCTACTCTAGATGAAATTCCAGAGTATATGCAATATGAAGTAGTTAAATTAGCTGCTGACATGGCAATTGAGAATATTGAATCTCCAAGAACTCAAACACATCCACAGTACGTAGCACAATTATCAGAATAGGAGGTATAGATGGACGCAAAAAATATGCAAATGGAATTTGAGCGCAGGATACAGTTAATAGATCCTACTCTTACTATAGACCAAAAGCCTAATTCTGATCTTATATTTTCAATACTAAATGAAGCTCAAGATAGGTATGTAATGATGAATTATGTTGGTGATGACCAAATGGAAACTGAAACCAACACACATACTAGAAATACAGATTCTATTAAGAGTTTATTGGTAGAAAAAGAGTTAACTGCAACAGGTACTACTCTTAATGGTTTCACAAGATATAGGTTACCATACATATCCACTGAAGAATATTTCTTATATGTACATTCCTTTAGTAAAGTAAAGGGTACTTATAAACAATATAAAGATTTTGTTAGAGTAGATAATCAATTGGTTAAGTATAGAGATCTTGGTAAGTTTATTAAAACAGCATACAATACTCCTATTATTAGGCAACCTGCTGTTGCATTAGTATCAGATCCTACTACTAAATATAACTATATAGAAGTAGCAGTAGATGCGTATACTACATTAGGTAATGTTACATTAACTTACTATAGAAAACCATTAAGATTCAATACTACTGACGGAGCTAGTAAATGTGAACTACCAGAATCAATTCATAGTGAAATCGTAGATCTTGCTGTAAACATGTTTATTACTGAAGGTAAATATAGATTACAAGTAAAACAACCAAATAATCAACAATAATGAAGTATATTGAATTACAAACAGCTTTTGAATTAGAAATAAATCAATTAGATGAAAATCTAACAAAACCAACTACTTCGGATATTGAGTATTGGTTAAATACTGGACTAACTAAATTTATTAAAACTAGATACTCTGGTATTAATTTTAAACAAACTGGATTTGAGCAAGATCAAAAAAGAATAGATGATCTACGTACACTTGTTACTAGAAAGAATTATCAATTCACTACATACCCAGAAGAATATTCAGTTACTCTGCCAGATGATTATATGTTTACTGTAGGAGAAACAGCTGTAATATTTAGTTATGATCATTGTTGGCCTGTGGGCCCAAGTGGTCAACCAAGAACTAAAAACACAGATGTGTTAGAGGCTACTGTAGAAAACATTGATAGACAAAGACAAAATACTTTGTCAGAATATAGATTACATGGTAGATCTGCTAGACCATTAAGACTATATGAAGGTAATACTATTCATTTATATACAGATGGTAATTACCATATAAGAAATTATATTCTCACATACTTGAGAATACCCAACAAGATTAGCCTCACTGATGCTCCATTTGAGGAGTACAAGGATATGCCAGCATCAACTCATGATGAGATAGTAAAGTTAGCGGTTGAGTTGTATTTGGAGAATGAGGCTAATCCAAGATATCAATCGTATATTAACGAAGTAAATAGTATGGAGTAATATACGAAAAGTTTAGTTTAACGAGGAAATGCGAAAGCAAAGTAGAAGAACTAAAATAAGTTAAACTGAGCTCAATGTTTAACTATTAAAAATTAAATAAAATGCTACAAAAAGTAAATAAAGTACTTATCGCTAAGACAGCTCCGGCTTCTTATACTACTGTAGATGCTTTAGTTGATGGTGATATCGCTTTGTTCAATGAGAACAAAGTAATTGTTAAATCTGCAACTGAGGCAGAGGCTGCCACTGCACTTTACATTGGTGTTTGTGTTGGTAAGGAAGATGTATACGATCAAGAGGGTACGAAATCTACAAAATCGGTTATTAACTATAGTATGCCGATTCAGAAAGGTTCTAAGCCGTCTATGGTATTCACTAAGTTTGTTGCTAAAGCTGAAGATAAAGTAGTAATTACTGCAACTGATGTTACTCCTGAAGTAGGACATCGCTATGTATTGCGCATTGTTTATAATGACATTCACGAAGCTCCGGGTCAGTTTACTCATACTTATGAGGTAATTGCTAAAACTACTAATGCAACAGATTTGATCACTTCTTTCAAGAATAAGATCAACAATCATAAACAAGCTAGAGTAGTAGCTACTAGTGCTGCTGCAGTATTAACATTGACTGCAAAGGAAATTCCGTATAATCAGGGAATTACTTTAGATGCTGGTTATTGCCAAGTATCTATGGGTGTTTTCATGTGGAAGACAATCCCTTCTGGTTTGTTAAGCAATGGAATGTATCCTATTTCTAATTTGACGATTACTAAGACTCAGGGTACTCCGGGTCGTGGTAATGCTTATATTGTAAGAGACCGTGAGAATTGGAATCTTGGTTACGAAGGTATTCAGTACCGTGCTAATGCTATTTATCCGTATATTGCTCCTGAATTCAGATCAGATTTGAGTGCAGAATACGATACTCTTACTTTAGAGTGGGATAACTTGTATTTGAGCAATGATAATCAGTACATCAAAACTACTCCGCTATCTGCAGAGATTTATGTTAATAAAGATGAAATTTCTGGTTCTGCTTTTGAAACAGCATTGAAAGCATTTGTTGCTAAGGCCTAACTTTTAAACTTATTAACTCACAAGGGGGCTTGGGGTATTCCCCCATGCTCCCTTTTTTATTTTAAAAAAAATATGGAAGAATCATTATATTTAGCGGAAGTAAAATTACTTACCAGATATTGTCATAATTGCCTTGATAATAAAATGAAAGAGCGTATTATGATGTTCTTATTTAAGAAGGAATTATATGACAATGCCACAAAGTTAGGTCTGACAGAAGATGCTGATATGTATTATAAAGAAATGTTAAACCTACTTGGTATGAGAACCTGTAATTGTACAATAAATTGTAATACTTGTAAAAACTGTAGTAATGGATCATGCACAATATGTAAATAAGGTAGGTAAACAGATTAATGATTCTACCAAAATGAATGTTGATATTGATAATACATCTGTTACTAATATAGTACTTATTCCTCATTTAGAAACTATATATAATCAACTTGAATCTGACTTAAAGAAAAATGATCCAGATTTTCCTTTTACTCAGGAAGATTTGATTAAGATTGGTGGGTACATTAACTGTTTAAAGAAACAAATAAATTTCTATGAAATACAAGACATTGATAATGATTGTATTCTTACAGAAATTGAAGAACATATAATCCAAGAGTAATATGAATAAAAAGATATCACAATTTGAACTAACAACTAAACTGCAAGAGCAAGACCTCATTACCCTTGTACAAGATGGTAGTAATAAAAATATTACTAGTGGAAGTTTTACTACATCACTATCAGGTACATTTGCTACTAATGAGAGAGTAGATGCTGTAGAAGAAGATGTTGAGATACTAGATACTAAAGTAAATGATAATTATAAGGATCTTAGTAATAAGATAGTAGAAGGAGATACTAGTGTAACTACTAATCTCAACAGTGCTATCACTAGTTACTATGATATATTGAATAATAAGATCATTACTTTAGATACTAAGCATGACACCGATATGTCAGAGATTGGTGGTACTATGCAAGAGTGGATAGATGATATTGACAATAGATCTACATTACAACAATTACAGGATGCTCTCAATAGACTTACTGTGGCTGAAAATACTATTACTGCTTTAGCAGAAGTAATTGCTAATGGCGGGGGTAGTAGTGGTGATGTACCAGGTTATCATACACAACCTTCTAGTACTATTACTTCTTTACAAGGATATTATAAAGGAATAAGTGCTGATCCCTTAGTAAGTACTGATACATTAAATCAAGCATTATCTAAACTTGAAAATCAAGTAGAAGCAGTTGCAGATGGATCTGGTTCTTTACCTGTAATCAAAATGGGTGAAAGTACTACACCTACTGATAGCTATATTTATACTGCCGGTAAAGTAAAACAAGACTACGTATTTAAAAGTGGGGATACTGTACCTGGAAGAATAATATATACTACAGGTATACAGGGAGGGCAAACATTCCGTTCTGGTTGGGATGGAGTTGGAGCTAGTTTGTATCCATCAAATTCTAAATGGAATCTAGAATTAGATAACCTATTTGTTAGAGGTAATATGACAGTTAATGAATTAACTGTAAATGAAATAAAAGCAGTAGGTGGAGATATTTTAGTTACATTAGGTGATATGAAATGTATTAAAGTAGAGGAAAAAGATAATGGATACAAATGTTACTTTGATACAGAAGATGGCACCAAGTATAATGAATTTATTGTAAACGACCAAGCAATATGTCAAAAATTTGATGGACATAATGTAAAAAGATATTGGAGAGCTGTAACAGAAGTAGGTAGTGATTATATATTACTATCTAAGGATGTGTGTGAGCCTGGTAGTAGTACGCCTTCTGCGGATGATGAAATATTATTATTAGGTCATAGAGTAGAAGGAGATGCTGAATATGACAAGCAAATGGAAGATAGACGTAATGCTATTTTCATTTCTGCAAAAGGGTCAAATGCTCCAAGGATTGCCTTTTACTCAGGAATCAATGATTTTACTTTGGAAGGCAAAGATAAAACAGTAATTGGAAAAGATAGTAAATTTGTTGGTACAATCACAGTAGTATCTAAAGATGGAACTGAAACTGGTATCCCTATTTATAGAGGTACGTGGTCAGTGGATAAACAATATTATTATTATGACTGTGTAACATATAATGGTAGTACTTGGATAGCCACTCAGGATAATATTGGCAAAGAACCGAAAGAAGGAAGCCCTTACTGGACAATTTATATTGCAAAAGGAGAAAATGGGCAAGCTGGTGATGATGTTGCAAAATGGGTAGAAATTGTTGGAAATAGAATGTTTTTATATGATTCCCCAGATTTTTCTGGTACTCCTACCCCAAATAATTTAGGATTAAATGCAAATGTATATGGAATTGTGCAACCATCATATCAGTGGACAAATGTAACGAATAATAGTGAAATCGTTGGCTATGGCAATTCCCTAATAGTTACACCTGATATGGTTGCTGATAGAACTGCTATTTTTAGATGTACAGTGACCGATAGTGATACTCAAGCGACATATTATGACGAAATACAGGTTGCTAAATTAGCAAATGGTGCTGAAGGTCTGGATGCATATTATATAGATTTAACAAATTATTCTGCATCTGTCCCATTTGATAGTTCTGGTACTATACTAATAGACCCATCTACAATATATACTGATGTATTTGCATATCATGGAATTACTCAGATACCAATTATTTCTATGACTGCCAAGTTTACTGAGGGTTCTGGTACATGTGAAGTTAAAGATAATAGAGTATCTTTGAAAACATTAACTTCTACTAGTGCAAGAATAACTCTTACAATTGAAGTAGACGAAGGTGTAACAGTAACTAAAGATTGGTATATTAACCAAAGTAAAAATGGAGAAGATGGTTTTAATGGAGAAGATGCCGTTAGAACATATTTAACTGGAGAACAATTTTTTCACTATGCAGAATATGCAAAAATACCAACACCACAATCAATAACATTAAAAATGGATACTACATTAATGGATGTAGCTTCATATAAATGGTATTGGAAAGTATCTGGTACTTCTGAATGGACTCTATTAGAAGGAGAAACAAAATCTGAATTAGTTGTAGTCTATAATGGAATCTATTTTCAAACTGGTGAAGATGAGATTACGTTTAGATGTGTTGTAACTAGTGTCAGTGGAATGTCCTTTGAAGATATAATTACAATAAATAATGTTCGAGATGGAGAAAGTGCGTACAGAGGAGCGTTAGACAATGAAAGTATGACTGTTCCTGCAAACTACGAAGGTGTTGTTAGCGATTGGTCTCAAGCTACTACTTATGCTAATTTAAGAAGGGGTGGTACAAAATTTGCTAATACTGAATATACTTTAACTTCTTCTCAACTAAGTGGGGTAGGTACATTAAGTATAAATCAGGAAAAGAAACAAATTACTGTTAATAGCTCCAGTATTCCAGAGAATTACGTTACTGTACAATGGCAAATAGATTTTGTACATGAAGGAAAAACTGTAGATACAGTAGTGTTATCTTTAGTAAAAAACGTTACTGGTAAAGATGGGGATATTGGTAATTCTTCTATACAAATATATTGTAATACCAATAGTACTCCAACACGTCCTACTTTTACAGAAATGATTTCTTCCAGTGGTGGTACATCTGGATCTTTTGCTTGGTATCCAGATCCTACTAATAGTACTACTACTCTTACTTGGACAAGTACAGGTTATCTTAATCCAAATACAAATAAGATAGATTTATTACCTGATAAATCAGGGTATAGATGGACACAACCTGTGATTTTTTCTCCGTTGAATGGAGAAAATGGTTCAGATGGTAGAGGTGTGAGAAGTGTTACTATGCAATATTATAAATCTACTTCACCAACTTCCTTGTCAGGTGGAAGTTGGAGTTCAACTGCACCAAGTGCAGAGGATGGATATTGGATATGGACTAGATTATATATAGTGTTTGATGATGGAGATTATTCATATACAAATGCAGTATGTACTACAGGTGCAACCGGAAGTACTGGAGATTATGGTCCTGGTTTAAGTTATCGTGGTGAATACTCTTCTTCTACTAGTTATTCTTGGACAACAAACTCTCAAGGAAATGTGAGAGATATAGTAAAATACAGTGGTTCATTTTATGCAGTAAACAGATCTAAAAAAGGTGCTGGTGCGTTTAGTGGAAAAACTCCAAGTTCAAATGCAGGTACAGATGGTGGTAACTATTACTGGGTTAAATTTAATTCTTTTGATAATGTAGCTACAGATTTATTATTTGCAGATAAAGCAACCATTGCTGGTTGGGATTTTTATAATACTAATATTCAATCTCAATCTGGTACAATGCGATTAGATGGTAGAACAACTGCTGCTGTTACAAGTAAGATCCATTTAGCAATAGGATCTAATGCAGCATCTTCACCTGGGTCTGCACCATTTAGAGTAGATACTAATGGTGAATGTTACACATCAAAATTAAATGCAGTGGGTGGTACTGTAGGAGGATTTGATATTTCTGGAGGTAGAATGACAGGTTCTAATTCAGATAGTTATGGAAACAAGTTCACATTATCTCCTACTATGACTATGTATGGTAGTTATGGAATTCCTTCTGCTGCTGTTGGTTTTGGTTTGTCGGCGATTCCGGCAACTACTGGTCAAACATGCCCTGCAGTAGTATTAAATACTTTAAATAGTAGAGAAGGTGCTACAAATGGTTTTACTCTCATATTATATAATGGATCTGCTAGATATAGTAATACCCCACAACGTTGGTTAAATTGCCAACATTATACTAATTCAGGATGGGGATCTGGTTTTTCTGTAGAAAGTAGATACTTCGGAGATTCAAACAATATGGAAAGAACTATTGTCAATTTTGTTCAGTTACCTACTTTAACTCAACTAAAAAATTACGGTTTGGAGTCTAGTAATACTAGTTTTAATGTTAGGGTAAGTAATAGTGGATATTTATATATAGAAGGATAATATGGAACTTAATTTAAAGGAAAGAGCAATTATAATATACAACTTACTTTGGAAATATGATTCTTATGTTAATTTACAAACAAAAGAGTCTATTAAACAAAAAGTTGACTTTACAGAAGAGGAGCTTGAAGGAATTAGTCAATATACTGGTGTAGATGGTAATGTATATACACAGTTTAGTGGCGCCTTGGATCTAGAAACTACCCAAAACTATGAATTTACTGAAAATGAAATAATTTATCTTGCAGATAAAATAATGGTTTTAAATGCAACTAATAGGTTGAATGATGAGGGTATGTCGATGTATGAAAAAATTGAGAACATCTACTCACAAATACAAGCAGAAAAAGGGTTTACAAAAATAGGACCGTGGCAATATGCTAACGCAAAAGAACTAAATAATAACTATTACAATGGTTAAGAATAATGTATATTATGAGTGGTTTGCAAGTATAACCGTACCCAATCCAGATCAGGTTGGGTACTGGGTTGACTTGGGAGCAGATTCAAAAGGTAGAATAATTAAAGTTTACAATCGTGATATAGAAAAATGGATTGTACTCTTTGATGTAAGTAAAGATGACTATGTACCACCATTTATTGGTTCTAATGGCAACTGGTGGGTAGACAATAGAGATACTGGAGTAAAAGCTACTGCAGAGGCTCCATATATAGGAGAGAATGATCATTGGTTTACTTATGATCCTATCAACAAAGTATATGTAGATACAGGTATAGAAGCTCGTGGTCTTAGTGCTTACGATATTGCAGTTAAATTAGGTTTTGAAGGTAGTGAACAAGATTGGATTGATAGTTTAAGTAAAGCATCTGAAGATGCTGCTGTTGCTGCACTAGATGCAGCTAATAAAGCAAATGAAGCTGCAGATAAAGCTAATCAAGCTGTAACAGATATTGAAGGTATAGTTGATGATGCTGTAGCTGCTACTGATAAAGCTGAAGAGATTGCTAGTAACCCACCAAAGATCGTAGATGGTGATTGGTGGATCTATGACTATGATACTAAACAATATGTTAATACTGGTATAGCTGCTATTGGTGATGCTTTCACTTATAAGAAGGAATATCCTTCAGTAGAAGCAATGGAAGCTGATTGGGGTACTGCTGATGTAAAGTTAGGTGAGTATGTACTTATTAATACTAATGATGTAGAAGATCCTGATGATGCTAAAGTTTACTTAAAGACTCAAGAAGGCTGGAAGTTTATTGTTGACTTATCTGGTATGCAAGGTATTCAAGGTTGGTCAGCATATGAAGTTGCAGTAAAACATGGTTTCGTAGGTACTGAAGAAGAGTGGGTTCAGTCATTAAAACAACCTGCATTAGATGCAGCAGCAGAAGCATTAGAAGCTAAAGCACAAGTAGAAGCTACTGAAAAAGCTGTTAAAGAAGCAGAAGCATTACGTGTTACTGCGGAACAAGGTAGAGTTAATGCTGAAAATACCAGAGTAAGCAATGAGAATACACGTATCTCTAATGAAGACAGTAGGAAAGCAGAAGAGTCTAAAAGGGTAACTGCTGAGAATGAGCGTATTGCTGCAGAGAACTCTAGAAAGTCTGAAGAGGATATTCGTAAAACTAATGAAGCTAATCGTATATCTGCTGAAAGTTCTAGAGCTAGTGCAGAAACATTAAGAGCATCTGCTGAAGTTGAACGCAATACAAATGAACAGAAAAGAATTGAGGAAGAAACAAAGAGAATCAGTTCTGAAGAGGGAAGAGTCGCAGCTGAAACCAAACGTGTAGATAACGAAGATGCTAGAATAGCAGCTGAAACAGCTCGTGATACAGCAGAACAGGAAAGGGAATCAAATGAAGCCACTAGACAGGCAAATGAGGCGATTAGAGAGACTCAAGAGGCTGCAAGGGAAAAGAATACAGCTGATGCTATAACTGCCGTAAATGAGGCTAAAACAGCTGCACAACAGGCTACTACAAATGCAACTACTGCTACCAATAATGCTAATACTCAGGCTAATAGAGCTAAAGAATATGCAGACAATCCTCCCAAAGTAGGAGAGGATGGATATTGGTATCTTTGGGATGAAGTCAATGATGTGTATGTAAACACAGGTTGGCCATCTTCAGGTATTGTATTAAAAGGTAGTCTTGATAGTCCAGAAGATTTAGATACTATAGTAGATCCACAACTTAGTGATTCTTATATTGTTGGTACAGACTTATACTTTTGGAATGGTACTGAATGGGTTAATATGGGTAGATTCCAAGGACCTCAAGGAGAACCCGGTAAAGATGCTGAACTTAGTAAAGCAGCTATTGAAGCTGTATTAGTAGGTGAAGTAACTACTCATACTCATGATACTAGGTACTATACTAAGGATCAAACTGATGCTAACATAAAGGTAGTAGCAGATGATCTTGCTAACAACTACTATAATAAATCCCAAGTAGATAGTAAATTTACTTCTGTATATATTTTCAAAGGATCTGTAGATACGATTGAAGATTTGCCTACTGAAGGTAATGTTATTGGTGATGTGTGGAATGTTCGTAAAAATGATACCAACTACGCATGGACAAGTGAAGGTTGGGATGCATTAGGTGGTACTGCTGAATTAGCATCATTGACAGCTAATGGTTTGATGTCCAAGGAAGACTTTGCAAAGTTACAAGGTATTGAAGCAGGTGCACAAGTTAATAAGATTGAGACTATTACTAAAAGAGTAGAACTCAATGTTGTTAATAAGAACGTGACTATTCCAGAGGATATTAAGATCTCAGATACTGAACCTACTGAGGAAGAGATCATGTGGTTGGATCCTAGTGAAAACTATGATTTTACATTTGATGGTTATAGTCAAGCACAAGCAGATGAACTATTTGTAAAGAAAGAGGCCGGTAAAGGACTTAGTACTAATGTCTATACTAATGCAGATAAAACTAAAGTAACTAATTTAACTGATTACGTTACTGGTGGTACAGGTGCGGTTAGTGATGCTAATGCTGCTACTATTACTCTGGCTAAGAAGAATCCTACAACTGGTGCTGCAAGTACTAGCACAGTAGTTATTAATAAAGCTACTACTACTACTGCAGGCGTTATGTCTGCTGCTGATAAGACTAAGCTTGATGGGTTGAGTAATTACGATGATTCTACAATTACTCAGGACATTACCAACATAAAAGCAAACAAACTTGAGACAATTGAAGTAACCGGTACAGGTAATGTAATTACTGCTGCTACAAAGAATGGTACTAAAATTGCATTTGCTAAAGGTATTACTGCAATGACTCAAGATACTAGCGATGTTAGATATGTGAAGAAAGCAGGAGATACCATGAAAGGGGTGTTAGCCATTGAAACTAGTCAGGATACTAAGTTAATACTTAACAATACTGATGGAGAGAAGTACAGTAAAATAGACTTTAGAGAAAATGGAGTATCTTATGGTAATATAGCAATGACAAATTCTAATCTGTCCATATCCTGCCCTTACGATACTGTTGTGATAAATAATAAAAAAGTATGGAACGAAGGTAATGATGGTGCAGGTAGTGGACTAGATGCTGATTTGCTAGATGGTTGTCAATTAGTTACTATTGGAAATGCTACAGGTCCTCATTCTGTATTCAATATAGGTGCTATTGGAGATAGTAATAGATATTGGTACATAGGCAATTTACCAACTGTAGCTTCTACTGCTACTGGTGAAGCAAAAGTAGTATTCAATATTTATGGTCTAATTAATTTTGCTCTTACTGAAGAAATATATGCCACTATTACTGCTAGTACTAGAGGAAAAATTGGAGTAAATGCTATAACTCACATAGGAGATTCAAATCAATATAAAGTTGGTTATGTAGCTACAGATTCAGAGGTACAAATTTGGGTAGTAACCCCACAAAATTATGGTGGTACTTCTAGTTTTGATATTTGCGTTAGTAGACAATTTACTTTAGTTAATACTATTCAAACTACAGAACCTGAGAATATTGTATACATAAGTGTAGATAATGTTGTTACTGCTTCTAATCTAGAAGATACTCTAGCATACTGGTATGAAAACAATGAGAATGCTTCATCCACAACGTGTTTGACAGGTGGTAATAGAAATGTAATTGAATCATTAAAAAGTAAGTTTAAGAGATGTATTGCTAAACCATATGGAGATGATGCTGCATTGATTAGTTACTTAAACGAAACAGATAGTAATAAATGGCCTGATGGTACAGGTGCTACTTACGAAACCGTTAGAAAGGAGAGTTTAATGGTACATTTCCCTAAATACTATCACAAAACTATAGAAAGAAGCCCAGGTATTTGGAGAACATACATATCAGAACAACAAATTAATAATGACTACATTGAGGAACCAGAATTATTATTAGGTACATTTGAAGGAATAATTTCAGATGAAAATGGAGGAGCGTTGACTAGTACTGGATCTTCTATATCAACAGCATCTAAAACTATGGCACAGTTCGTTGCAGCAGCAAAGGTAAATGGTTCAATGTATGGTATTGGTGATTATAGGTCTCATGCTACTATAGCTAGAATGTTTTGTGCTTACTATAAGACTACTAATATTAGTACAAGCAATAGTGCTATTCCTTGTTCAGGAGGTACTAAGAGATATAACTACGGTTGGACTGGTGGAACAAAGGCTTTAGGTAATAGAGATGGGAAAGCAGCTGTAAATAATGATGCTGGATATTACTCAACTAACTTCTTAGGACTTGAAGACTGCTATTACAGTAAGTGGGAGTTTGTACAAGGAATAAACATTTTAAAAGGTAAATACGTTGTATATGATGGAGGTTCATTCCCAGATAAGGATGTAGCAGAGCTTGAAGCAGCAGGTGCTACTAATATCAGAGTTGTAGGATATGAACCTAATCCAGCTGCAACTGCTGAATATAATGGATGGACTAAAGCCGTAGCTCAAGGTAAATATGGGGATGTAGTTCCTACAGCACATGGTGGATCTGAAACTACTTACTATTCCGATTATAGCTGGTTTAATCCAACAGGAAATAGAATCTTTATACGGTCGGGTGATTCGGATAATGGTTCTCGATGCGGGGTCTTCGTGGCTCTTGCTAGTCGTGCCTCCTCGTCTTCGTGGCCGAGTATCGGTGCAAGATTAGCCTTTTATGGTAAGATCGTTGTAGTTGATTCAGATACATTTAAGAAAATGCAGGCATAGTCCTGAGTAATATAGATAATTAAATATTAATAACAAGGGCGGGATCTAAAAGAATTACTATGAGATGACTTTATAGTAAGACTGCTGTCACATTATTTCATACTTGAAAAAACAGTCAGGTAATTCAGATAATGGTTCTCAGTGCAGAGTCTTCATAGCTAATGCTAATAATGCATCCTCGAATTCATAAATTATTAAGTAGTTATGGAATTAAAGAAAGTACAAGGTGATCATATACCTGAAGTAATAGAATACCTAGGAATGAATGAATGGGCAGTTAGATGGGATATTGAAGAAGTTAATTCTGAAGATATACACGGTTATGCTTATTATGAATTAAAATTCAATGAAGAACCAACTTATGATTCTTTCGTAAGTAAGGTTATCAGAACTAGATATAGTGCAGATGAAGAAGCAGCATTAAAATCTAATATGGTTGAACAATTGCTTAGTGGCAGTCAACCTATTACCAGATATGATGAATGGCAATCTTTTCAAACACTTAGAACAGAAGCTAAAACAATTGGCAAACAAATATTTAATATTTAATTATGGTAATTAAAGTAAAATATAATGGAGAATGGGTTAAAATACCATACTTAAGTAGTGATCATGGTCAGGAACTAGTAGAAGAAGCACCTAAAGATGGTTCACAGTATGCTAGACAAAATGGTGTATGGTCTGTAGTAAATATACCAGAAGTTGATTTTACTGATGTATATAATGCTATTGATACTAAAGTTGATAAAGTAGAAGGTAAGAGTTTAAGTACTAATGATTATGTTACTGCAGATAAAACTAAAGTTACAAACATCAATGAGGTAATTGAAGCTGCTACTAAGAATATTACAGCAACAGATATCTCTATTACTTTGGATAAAAGAAACTTAGTAACCAATGCAGTAGAAAATATAAAATTAAATCTTCCTGCATCTACTACAGCTTTAGCTGGTTTAATGTTGCCAGCTGATAAAATAAAACTGAATGGTATTGCTGCCGGTGCTGAAGTAAATGTTAATGCTGATTGGAATGCTCCAGAAGGAGATGCATTGATATTGAATAAACCTACATTATCTACTGTAGCTACATCTGGTAGTTACAACGATCTTACTAATAGACCCACCATACCTACCGTAGATGTTAACAAAAAATATGTAGATGATCAATTAGCTACTAAAGCTGATTTAGCGGATTATACGGTATTTGACATCTTCATGAAAGTGGCAAACGGCGATACTCCATCTATATCTCAAGAAGACTATAATACATTACTAGAGAAGCTTCCAAACGGTTTTGTTAATACATTCCCAATTAGAGATAATCCTGTGTATATATCAAGTCTTTTTGGCGGATATAACACCAATGGTGATAATTCTTTTTGGTTTTATGCGCAACAAACTATGGGGGTTAATCATTGTTCTATACAAATGTGGATACGTCAGAATTTAGATGTGGAAACTCAGGTCAATAATGATTATTTAATTCCGGTAACTGATGGAATTTCTATACAGGCAAGTGTTACAGATAATTCTACTGATCCTAATGTTAAGGAAGTAGTAATACATACTACAGGTGACGGATCAAAAGCTTTAATGGATGACGGCAAGTATCGTAAGCTTCCAGTATATGGCAGAAACCTGTTATTGGGATCGGGGAAGGAAGTGAGTAATGCCGAGTATGAGATGGCTAATTACTGGCTAACTGAACAGATATCTAAAGGAACACAAGTAACATTTACTATTTTTGGAGAGTTGGGTGATGATAAGGAAATGTTCACTATATATAACTCTACTGGTGCAGTAGGTTCTATGGCTCAGTTCAGTAAGACTGACTTTGTAAATGGGAAGGCCAGTAAGACTTTTAAATGGATTACTAATATCGGAGATGCAGTAGCTGATAATACACATATGGTTGTATTTAGTTCTCCTAAAACTGGCACATCAATTTCCACCATCCATAAGATTAAACTTGAATATGGTGATATTTCTACTGAATGGTCTCCAGCTTGGGAAGATATACCAGATCTAGAAGAAAGATATGCGTATGGTGTTGAGTGGGATACTGCATCATCTAGTCCTGATGGGGTTAGAGTAGGTAATATTCAATTGCATAGAGAGCTACCTATCCAGAGTAAGATGAGAAGGTGTTTGTTGGATAGAGATGGTGGAGTTAAAGAATATTTGGATAATGAGCTTTCATGGGGTGGAAGCTATTTGGATTATGCTGTTATGACAGAGATACCTGAACATTGGTATAAATTGTATTTTAATGACACTAAATTTAGGATGATGTTGTCCGAAATTCCATTACCTGGGTATAAACATGTAGATAAGTTCTATATCTCAACATATGAAGCCAGAATGTATAGAACCGATAATTTATTATGTTCGGCGGCTGGAGCTAGTAAATTAAGTGATCCTAATTCAATTAATTTTAGAGGTGGTGACAACACCGCTGAATGGGATGATACCTACCGTTCCTTGCTAGGATGCCCTGTTACCAACCTTACCCGAGACCAATTCCGCCAAGCTGCAAGAAAACGTGGTAGTGGTTGGGAAATGTACACGTATGGAGCACATAAAACCTTATTCTGGTTATTTGCAGTAGAATATGCTACATTAAATAGTCAAAAACCATTTAATGCTCAAAAAGATGCTAATGGATTCTCACAGGGTGGATTAGGAAACGGTCCAACACAAATGACAGATTGGACAAATTTCAATAATAATAATCCACTTATTCAATGTGGTTATACTAACGAATTTGGTAATGGATCTGGAGAGAAGGCATATGTGGTGAAAAATGCTTCCGATGGTACTCATGCTACATTGATGGCTAACAGGTATCGTGGTATAGAGAATCCGTTCGGTCATATCTGGAAATACACTGACGGGGCTAATATACAGGTCACCACGGGCAATACCGGATTGTCTATTCTATGGACTACCGATGACCCGTCGAACTTCAGCGACACCTCTTACACCGGTTATGACAAGAAAGGCAATATCTGCCGTACTAACAGTTATGCCAAGAAGATGTTGCTTGGAGAAGATGGTGATATAGTTGCCACGGAGGTCGGCGGTAGCTCCTCTACCTACTGGTGCAACTATTATGCTACCAATACATCGGCTAACCGCATGCAGGTGATACAGGTTGGCGGTAATGCGGACAGCGAGACGAGTGCAGGCCTCGTTTATGTGAGTGCTGGTGATCCCCCTTCTGGTGCATATCGTCGTGTTGGGTCTCGCCTTTGCTTTTTCCCAAAATATAAATCAACTGAAATAACTACAACTACAGAATAATATGAATAGGATATATAGTGATAAAATACCCAGTACAATAGAAAGAGATAGTAATGGTTACTATTTATATAGATGGGATATACAAACGGAACAAAGAGATGAATATATTGGTTATTCTTATTATGAAGTGATTGTATGGCCTACATTAACTGCTAATAAGATATTAGAAACATGTATTAATGAACTATGGGGTACAGATGTTGAAGCAAAGAAATTGAATGACTACAATGCTGCCTTATTGGGGATATTAGATGAAAGTTATATAGACATATATAAAGATTTCCTACAAAAGAGAAAGCAATTAAAAGAGCAAGTAGATTCAGATTTCATTGCTTATGAACAAATGCAAGATGATCAAATAGTGAACAAATAACCGCTATTACTTAGGATAGTGTCAATTTATATAGAAGAACTTTTGATGACTAAAGACGTTATAGCGTCAATTCTCATATCAAAAAATACCAAACGCTAACTAAAGTAAAATTTGGTTAGCGTTTTTGTTTTCCTTTCATATCAATCTATTATGTTAAATAAAATTCATCAATATTTTTTATTGTCCCAAGGAGTATCTAGTATGAACTACTTTAAAGAACTATTTAATGATGGCCCAGCCAAATTTATCTCTTGCTTATTAACGGGAGCATTTAGTTGGGTGGCAGGTAGTTTTACACCCTTATGGACAGTTCTATTTATCTTATTATTAATAATATTAGTAGATGCGTATTTAGGTGGTAAGATAGCATTTAAAAATCAAAAAAAGTTTGAATCAAGAAGACTATGGAAAACCTTACGCAAATTTGGTTGGTGTGGTGCTATTATATGGTTTGCAAATCAAATAGATGCTAGTATATTAATATCCATAGATGCTCATCTAGTAGAATTCTTTGCAGGACTTATTGCTGGAGTAGAACTATGGTCAGTCATAGAAAACTTGGCTACATTATATCCAGATGGACCTTGGAAACTTCTAAATAAGTTCATACGTAAAAAAGGCGAAAAGTATCTTGATATTACTATAGATAGAGAAGATTTACCTAAGATAAGAAAACTAGTTAAAAAGATTAAATAGTGAATTTTATACATTACATAAAATTAGGTGCTGTACTATTGATAGCAGTTTTAGGTTTTGATAATTACAGACTAAATAAAAAAGTAGATAATCTAGATAATGCGTTAGCTAGAGCTTCTGTGAATTTACATTACTATGAGAGTGCTCTCTCAGGAATGGAAAAACAAAACAAAGTATTACAATTAACTGTAGATGACTTCAAACATTCTGAAGATAGTTTAGTGCAAGAACTAAGAAAACAATCTAAAGAACTTAAAATAAAAGATAAGAAATTAAAGGAAGTCGCATCAGTAGAAACTATTATTTCGGATACAATAACTCAAGAGATTCCAGTGGACAGGAATTTTACAGTAGAGTTAAAGCCAAATCAATTGACAACTATCAAAATAGAAAGAATAGACAACATGATCACACATGTGTTGGATATAAAGAATCGTCAAGATCTATTTATACATGAAGAGAAAGTATGGCGTAAAAAAGGTTTCTTTAGACGCTTATTTACTTTAAATTTTAAGAAGGATATAATTCCTCATTATCAAATAGTTAATTCAAACCCTTTAATACAAGTAACAGATACAAGGGTTATCAAAATATCAAAATAATTGCAAAATATTTCAATTTAGTATTAATCAATAAATAAATTGAAACTATGCATTTGAACAAAATATTAGAACAAATCAAACGCCATCAATCTCCATCAGAGGCTATAGATAAATTATCTACTGCTTTAGAGAAGCATGAGGGTAGCTTATTGGAGAAAGGTTTCACTATTTTAAAGTCAGAATTGGCTGCAAATATGTATGAAGCTATTAATGGCCCTCACTTTGATGAGGAACATGCTCGCTACGCTGTAGAGGGTATGGAGAATGAGGATGGTACAAAGGGTCCTCATTGGACGGTTGAAGAGACAACGTCCGTTGCCAATCAAATGGGCATAAATTTAAAATCTGAAAAACATAACAAATGGGATTGGTATGTTGCCATGAATATGATCTATTCAGATTATTACAAAGCAGTCGTTGCTATGACTGGCAGCGCAAATACCAAACACTTCGCAGAATTGGCAAAAGCTTGGCTATGTGACAAAGACATTGACGAAGGTAAGATGTGGCACTATTATGTTTATCTAATGTGTGACGATGATGAAAACGATTATAAAGCATATGAACGTATGCACAGTAATCGTAATAGTTATTACAGTCCAGAGTATGAACATCGTATGGGCAGAGAAAAAGGATATGACTATGAGGCCAGAAGCTATCAATATCCTTACTCTAGATATGATAGAGAAGAATTAGATCGTGATAGTAAACGTTACAGAGAAGATGATCGTGTAACAGATTGTCTATCTGTCAGCAAACTAATACTTTGCAGAACGCTATTACTTCAGGTTTCAATACCTTGTCTAGTGAAAATGCTACAAGATTCAACATTCTTGGTGCTAAGATAGATGCTCAGACTCAAATGATAAATGACAAGTTCTGTCAATTAGAGATGAGAGAAATGCAGAATAAGATCGACACATTACGTGACGAAAAGAATGCATTGCAATCTTCTGCATTGCTACAACAACAGACTTCTAATATCGTTAGTCAAATTAGACCTTGTCCGGTTCCTGCTTACTTAACATGTAATCCTTGGATGCAATGGTGGGTTGAATGGATACGGTTATGGTTATCCTTATGGATACGGCGATAGCTGTTGCGCTTAATAAGAAAGGAGGCGATTATGTATCCTTTCGTATTTAATCCATTTGGTAGAAATAACACCGTAAATATTTTAGATCTAGTAATACCTAAAGTAAAAACTATAGCAATAGGTGAATCCACTGAAAATGTAGTATTAGGTATCTGCCCTAAAGTATGGTGTAGATTACCCAAAGAAGGTGTAATTGTTTTGGAAGTTAGACACACAGCAGAAGCTTCAGGAGCTAGTCTACCTGTATTTATCTCGGTTTCTGGTTCTGTAAGTACTGCTTCAAATACTCGCAATATACCTTTAGTAAATGCTTCAAGTGAGCCAATTACTGGTTCACAAGTTAGTGCTGGGAACAGATACATCGCATATTTTAATAAATGTGACAATGTAATACAGTTGATGAATTATACTCCTGCACCAGCTGCCTAAATATTAATCAAGATATATGGGCAGCTATGAGAGTTGCCCATATTCTTTAAATTTATAAAGATATGACATTCTCTCAGTTAACGTCGGGTACTAGAATACACGTACTCGAAATAACAGGTACTTTTAAAAAGAACACAACGTACAGTTTAGGAACGGTAGTCAGTGTATCAAAACCCTATGACGAACCAATGCCACCGACACAATTTCCGATGCCTATGCAAAATAGGCGTAAGCTCGTGGATCTAGTGATTTCGTGTGATGGTGAACAAAGAAAACTGTCAGTATCTGAAGATAAAACAATGATGACCGATTCAAACATTGGTCTTACTATAGCCACAGAAAAATCACAAATTATTAATATGGTTAGACAATCTCTAGAGGATTGTAGAATCAAGAAAGAGAGCTTAAGTAAGATTGATGAAGAGATGAGGAGATGTGAAGACATCTTAAAAATACTTAATGTAAATTCGGACATAACAACCAATGTGACAAAAGATTTCAAAGAACTTGATGAATTGAGAGCTGAAGTGAAAGAGCTTAAACAACTTTTACAAAATATTTCTACTGTTCGTCCGGAAGAAAACAATATCGATCCTCCTACTGAGGAAAAAGAAAATGAAATCTAAAACACAAAGGTTGGCTATTTAGTCAACCTTTTTTATTTTAAAATAATATGAGTACACTTTATAATAATAAATACGACATTCTAGCTAGTACAATTCAGCCTAATCCTACATCTGTTAAATATTGGGCAGATCTATCATCTAATCCAAATGGTGGAGATCTAAAGTATTTTAATGGTACTAAATGGGTTCTAGTTAATAATAAAGCTACTGAAGATATTTCTCAGATAAAACAGCAGATAGCGGATTTAGAACAAAACAAAGAAGATAAAGTTGAAGGTAAAGGATTGTCTACTGAAGACTATACTACACAAGAAAAAAATAAACTTGCCAGTCTTCAAAACTATAACGATGATGAAGTAAGAGAGTTAATTTCAGCTTTGAATCTTAGATTGACTACTCTAGAAGGTGATTATGAAGCTTTAGAAGCTAGAGTTGCTGCATTAGAAACACCAGCTGCGTAATGGAATTAACATTAAATAGAATCTTTCTAGGTAGCTCTGCAACTATTGGAGAGCTACTAATCAATGATAAACATTTGTGTGATACCCTCGAAGATAGAGTAAGGCCAGAAGGAGAAAAGGTATATGGTAAAACTGCAATACCTGAAGGTACATATGAAGTTAAATTAACTCACTCTCCAAGATTTAAGAAAATATTACCAGAGATTCTTAATGTACCTAACTTTAGTGGTATTAGAATTCATACTGGTAATAGTTCTAAAGATACAGAAGGGTGTATCATTGTAGGTACTTGGGATGGAGAGAAAGAAGATTGGGTAGGTAGTTCTAAAATAGCCTTTGATAAACTAATGTCCTTACTTGAGAAAGCTACAAATAATAAAGAAAAAGTAACAATAACTGTAAAAAGTTTATTAAATTAATTATGATATTTAATTCACTAAATACAATAATAGATGATATATTTCTTACTTATAGAGATAGTAATATATCTGAAAGTGAGAATTTGTCACGCATACAAGTAGAACAGTGGATTCATCAATATAGGGCCTATTTAATTAAGCAAGATTTAGATAAAGGTCGAGATATTAATCCTAGTTATATACAAACGTTAGGTCCATTACATATATCTAAAGTAAGTAGATGCGGTGTTCCTAATGGGTTTCATTATATATCGGATGAGGAATTACCTAAATTTATAGATTTGCATTTTGGTACTGGTCTAGTAGCAGTTAAAGACATGTATGGTAACCTCATTCAAGTTGGTAATGAAACAAAAGCTAAATATCAGACAAGTAGAAAATATACATGTAATGATTATATTGCTTACTTAAAGAATAATCATTTATATTTAAATGGGCCTGGTTTTCTAGAGTATGTAGAAATAGAAGGCATATTGGAAGACCCTACAAAAGCAGCAGATTGTTATGATTATGATAGTCCATATCCTATCCCTGCTAATATGATTCCTACTTTGAAAAACTTAATATTTAGCAAAGAACTAAATATAATGTTAACTGTACCTACTGATAATACAAATAATAGTACTAATGATGTAAAACAATAATGAATGGAAACTAAGTCATATACTGGAAAAGATTTTTATACTAGCTACTGTGATTACATAGAAGATAACCCATTATATCAAGTAGACTATAAAACATTTAGAGGAATAATTAATGATTACTTTAAATACTTGAGAGATGAACTAATAGAAAATGGTAAAGAAATAAAGTTACCATGCAGATTAGGTACATTAAGTGTAATTAAGCATAAGCCTAAAGAGTATTCTGGAAAGAGTCTTAGAATAGATTATGCTGAATCAAAGAAGCTAGGTAAGATGGTATATCACTTAAATGAACATTCAAACTTCTATAAATATAGATTTTATTGGAATAAGCATAATATGCTTACATCAAATAAGACTATGTATCAATTAGTAATGACTAGAGATAATAAGAGGCGGCTAGCCCAAATTATTAAAAATAAGGAAAGGGATTATCTTGAACTTTAAATTTTACTATAACGGACACACACAGATTGATGATGTTGCTGGAGTATATGCTATTGTCAATCTATTGAATAATAAAAAATATATTGGTAGTTCTACTAATTTACGAAAAAGATACAGACAACATTATAATGCTCTATCTAAAAATAAGCATGTGAATATACATTTACAAAATGCTTTTAACAAATATGGAGAAGATAAGTTCGAATTTTGGATATTAGAAACTTGTGATAAAGTAAAAGATACCTTGATTTTCATTGAACAAAAATATATCGATTCAGATGGAGATTATAATATATGCAAATTAGCTTCTCATCATTCTGGAGAAGTTTATACAGGGCATGTTATAAAAGATGATCAAAAAAAGTGCATAGCAGAATCTAATAAAAACAGAATATGGTCAAAAGAATCTAGAGAAAAAATATCTATAGCTAGTAAAAATTCTAAGTATATTATATCTCTTAGAAAAAAAATTCTGCAATTTGATTTGAATGATAATTTAATTGCAGAATATAGCTCAATAACAGATGCCGCTATGTCTCTTGGTAATATAAATAGAAGAGTAAATATAAAAAGATGTTGTCAGGGGAATAGAAAAACTGCTTATAATTATAAATGGAAATATAAAAATGATAACGAAATTAGTTAGTTCAAAAGTAGCTATTGCAAAAGTTATTGCTGATCTAGGTTTGCAAGAGGATGAAATATTGATCTCAGACATGCGTGAATGGATTGGAGAAGGTATTGAAAAAATTGGTGCAGTACAACAGTTTGAACACATTGTTTCAGGTGTAGAAGGTGCCCCAATTATCAAAATACACTGTCATCAAGCACAGTTACCTTGTAACCTACATAAATTACATCAAGTTGCATATTCTTTCAATTGTGATGGGCCTTGGTTTCCTATGAGGAAAGCTACAGGTTCATTTGCTGCTTGGGGATGTGATGAATGTTGTGATTGTGAGAAACCCGAAATATGGGTTAAAGATGAAGTATTAGTAAATCTAGTTGTAGATCTATATGGCAATATTGATAAAACTGAAGCACTAGAAATGCTAAATACTAATAAAAACATGAAGACAATACTTAGGAAATTAATAAATAAGCATACCGTTAACCTAGATTATATGAGAGGTAATACAAGTACCAATCCTAATTGGGATTTGCAATATAGTATTAAGCCTGGTTATATAATGACAAATGCACCATGTGGATATCTAAAATTATCATACAGTGCTATACCTACTGATGAAGATGGTTATCCATTAATTCCAGATAGTGCTTCATACATGGAAGCAATTTACTGGTACATTGCACAAAAGATAGGATTTCAAAAGTATATAAGAGGGGAAATGAATCAACGTATATATTATGATATGCGTAATTCTTGGAACTTCTACTGTAAGCAAGCATATGCAGAAGCTATGCTACCTAATGAAGATGAATTAGAGTCTATTAAAAATACATGGAACAAGATACATACAGAATTTCTTGATCATAATACGTTTTATAGTCATACTGGTTCTAGACAACATATATATAATGCCAATTAATTATGAGTGCAAGAAGACAAACAAATACATTCTCTGGTGGTCTTAATATTTTAAATAAAAATAATATTAGTAAAGCTTGTAACTGTTCTGGTGTATACATGATCAAAAATACATTAAATGAAAAGAAATATATAGGAAGTTCTACAAATATTAAAAGAAGATTATACGATCATTTTCATAAACTAATAAAAAATACACACCACAATAAACATTTACAAGCAGCTTGGAATAAATATGGTGAAAAACATTTTGTATTTCAAGTCCTTGAAATATGTGAACCTATAAAGGATACGATATTATTTTTGGAGCAAAAGTATTTAGATTTAAAACCAGAATATAATAATGCTCCTATTGCTGGTAGTAATTTTGGTTGTAAACAGAGCAAAGAATCCAGATTAAAAAGATCATTATCTTGTAAAGGGATAATAAATACCAGAAGTATAAAATGGAAAGACTATGCAGCATGTGATGTACGACCAGCACGCATAAAAATATCAGAGTATATAAAGAGCATAAGAAAACCAGTTGTTAAATATTCATTAAATGGGGAATATATTGAAGAATATTCTAGTATTAGCGATGCGGCAAGAAAAAATAATGTTGTGAGAAGTGGAATACGAGATTGTTGTAACGGGAGACAATTAAGTGCATATGGTTTTTTATGGAAATTAAAAAATAATAATTATGAATGTATTACGACAAGTTAATACTTTTTCTGCTGGAATGAATATGGATGTAGATTATTCTGTGTTAAAGGATAATCAATACATATATGCAGAGAACATTCGTATACTAACGAATGAAGGATCTTCTTTTGCAGCAATGCAAAATATAGAAGGATTCTTAGCGTGTAGACCTTCTTCAAATTTGTCTGGTGAAACTATTATACACGTTACCACAGTAAGAGATTGGGCGATTGTTTTTACTAAGATTAATGGTACAAATAACAACAATGTCTATAGAATTGATTTTTCTAGATCACAAGAAGAACCAATTGTAACAAAAGTAGTAACTAATAGACCTTTAGATATAGAAGTATCATCTAGTAATGTAGCTGCAATTAGTAGTGTATGTAGATGGGAAGCAAGCAACAATGTAAAAGTGTATTGGGCAGATGGTCATTCACAAATTAAAGTAATCAATGTGGATGATGATCACATATCTGGTAATTCATCTATTACTTCGGATTCTATAGTAATGTTACCAAAAGCTACATTAGCACCATTTGAATTTAATGGATTTGGAACAGGTAGTTTAGAATCTGGAATGATACAGTACTGTTATCAATTGTTTAAAGTAAGAGGTACAGAATCTGCAATATCCCCACTTACTCCTCTTTATCATTTAAGTGATGGAGATCAGAAAACAAATTATAATGCTGTAAAAGGAAGTTCTAAAGGACAGAATACTGGTAAGTCTATAAAGTTGCAAGTAAGAAACAATAGTACTGGATTTGATAGACTTAGAATAATCTCTTTATTCTACAAGGCAAAGAATGAAGTACCTGTAATATCTATAGTAGATGATATAGTTATTGGAACTGGTTCTGTAATAAACTATGAAGATAAAGGTGGTAGCTTAGTATCAGAATTAAGTATTGATGAATTTAATTCATTAGCTAATTACACATTTGTACCTGAAGTAATAGAATCTAAAGACAATAGATTATTCGCCGCTAATCTTACTGAGGAAACATGGGATGTAGAATATGATGCTAGAGCGTTTAGGGCTAATTCATCTGGTAATGTACTATTACTATCTAATTCTGGTTCTTCATTAAATTTTGCTTTATCTGCGTTAACCACTACAAATATACCAAAAGATCATGATTGTATATGCCCATTTAATGTTGATGGTAGTGCTTATAAATACACTACTTCCCCAACAGGAGGATATATACAAGGTGGAAAGGGTAAGAACGTATCATATAGGTTCATCACTACGGACTTACTAGAAGATGCATCTACCACATCTAGAGGAATGATAAACGAAGAATTTACATTCAATTCTTCTTCAAGATCGCTTACTAGTTTAGGTATCAACTATGAAGGTAATGATAAATCAAATACAATAAGCTTATCGTCTGGTAACAAAATACCAAACTATTCTAATGCTGAAATAGAATCCAAAGTAAAAGGATATATGAGGGATGAGATTTATAGATTTGGTATAGTATTGTATAATAAGCAAGGTTTAGCGTCACCAGTACATTGGATAGGTGATATAAGAATGCCGTCTAATAAAGATACGGGTTATAAGTTCTTTACTTCTAATGAAGCTAGTGATTATGGATCTAATTTATCAGTTGTTACTAAACCTCTTGGCATTGAATTTGAAGTAAAGAATTTACCATCAGATGTGGTAAGATATGAAATAGTTAGATGCGAAAGAACTCTATCTGATAGAACTATATTAGCTCAAGGAGTAGTAAGTTGCATTACAAATTATGATAGAGATTCTAATATCTTAACACCATTCCCATATCTAGCTTATTCAAATAAGCATGGTTACTATGCAAAGACTCACAACAATGGAGATTTCCAATATACCTTTAACTTGTCAGATACACAATCTAATAATTATTTCATGTTTGTATCTCCAGAAATAGCAGTCAACAGAGAAAATGCTGATGCATTAATTGATAAATTTCAAACAGTTGAAAAGGTAGGATTTATGACATCTCCTATTACTGCGGACGGTGATTGGGGAATTACAGATGGTTCTCTAAAAGTATTAGCAAATGCTAGATCTATAAAGTATGATGGTTCTACAATAAAACCAACTAAATCATTAGGTGGTCAACCTAGTAATGGTTATGTAGCTAATGGGGCGATAGTAATAAACAATGATGATTTTTATTCAGCATTGCTTGCTAAATACTATGGTTTATATGTTGAAAATGGTGTTCAATCTGCTGCAGTAGAAAGTGCAAAATATGCTGGTCCTAGTAGTCCTTGGTTAACAAACGGTGATCAGCCTTGGTATAATGCTGAAGCAGTGACTATTGGTGATAAAGTATATTATAACTGGGTATGGGATAATATTAGAACTGCAGGAGATGGTGAAGTAGATAAGACTGATGCAAACAATGTTAGAAAATATGGTCCACATGGAATTTGTGCTATATTTAAAAGTGATAACATGATCTCTAACATATCTTTAGCATCAGGATCTTCAAGTGCTAGATATTTAAATGCAGTAGTATTATGTAACATGAAACAAAGTGTAAATGCTTATGGTGGCAATTCCTACTCTGCTGTACAGAATTCTGTGTATATTACTACAGGAGCTAGTGCTGAATCTAGTGTTTCCACAGTACTGTGCTATGGTGGTGATACATATCTAAACATATTTGATTATAATAACTGTATGTTTAGTTATAATACAGACGATTATTATAACAATAAAGCAAATAGATTGTTCTTAGGGGCTTTCATACCATGCGAGTCAAGTGTTAATCTAGCATTAACACATGCTGATTCATCTATAAATAGAACTTATCAAGCTGGTGATGGGTATGCTAACCACTTTGTAGAAGACGATATAATTACTGTTGGTGATTTATATACTCAGAACACTCCATCATATGCATACAATGATGCTTACTCTGCTCAACCTAATGCAAAAAAGTTTGTAGCTAAATCTATTTACAATATAGATAATTTATTAACAGATACTCGTATCATATCTTCAGAGCTTAAAACAAATAATGAAGTTACTGATTCATGGACAAAATTCAAAGTAGCCAATTATCTTGATGTAGATACTAGATTTGGACCAATTAATGATATGAAGTTATTTAAAAACAATTTAGTATTCTGGCAAACAGACGCTTTTGGCACAGTTGCAGTGAATGAACGTTCTATTATAACTGATAATAATCCAGGTGCTCTTACTCTAGGTACTGGTGGTATACTAGACAGATATGACTACTTTACTACAATGAATGGTGAAAGTCCAAACCAGTTAAGAGCAAATACTCAATCAGATAGCACTGTGTACTGGTATGATAGTAAACGTAATGAGATATGTGGTTTTAATGGTCAGTTACAAACAGTATCTAAATTAAAAGGGGTTCAATCTTATTTGAATAAGAATAAAGACTTATTTAAAAAAGATCCTATTGCAGTATATGATAAGAAATACAATGAAGTTCTGTTTACTCTAGGAGATAAAACACTAGCGTTTAATGAACAACTAGGAGTATTTACTTCATTCTATAACTACAATCCAGACTATTATGCAGAGTTTAGTGATAAACTATATTTGTTTAAATCATTAAAACTATTTAAGTACAATGGTGGTGAACAAGCTAATTTAGATTCTGATAAAACGAAAGTATCTGAAATAGAGTTTGTAGTAAATGCAGAATATCCACAAACTAAAACATTTGATAATGTTGAATATGGTGGTGATTTTACTACAGATACTAATTTTGATTTGATACTATTTACTACGAAAAGGCAAACTAGTGAAACATTAACTAGTGAAGACATTGATTACAGAGAGGATACTTATAAATTTGCAATTCCTCGTAATGCATTAAAGCTAAATGAAGTAGAACAGCTAGCTAATAAGTCTTATAAGGACAGAATGAAGGGAAAATATCTCATCTGTAATTATAAGTATGATTGTAATGGTGGTAATGAATTTAAAGTACCTTATATTAGTACAGCTTATAGATACTCAATGATATAATATGAAAAAGAAAATTAATAAGAAAAACGTACCAGCATATGCATTTGGCATGGATCAACTGCCTAATTACCTTGGTGGAGCTAATGTTCTTGGCTCTGCCATTTCTGGTTTATCAGGAGAAGGTTCTACAGGTGATGCTATAGGTAGTACATTAGGTAGTGCTGCTTCTTTAGCTGGAACAGGTTTTAGTATTGGAGGGCCAATTGGTGCTGCTGCTGGTGGAGTATTAGGAGCGGCTTTTGGTTGGATTGGATCTAGAAGACGCAAAAAACAGATGGAACAAATGCGGCGCAGAAAAGAAACCATGAATAAAACTCAACTAGGTATGAATGCTGCAGCAAATCAAACAGCAGAATATTGGGATGATAATGTGTTAGCATATACTTATGAGAATGGTGGTATACTTCCTGATTTAGCCTATGTAGACAATAATGAGGTTATCAGAGGGGACGATGGAACTATTATGCAAATTCCTAATAATAGACCCGGTACAGATAATCATTTAATTGATGCGTCTAATTTAGAGTCAGTATTATCTGACAAAATTAAAAGACCGGGAACAAATAAAACTTTTGCACAAGAAGGTAAAAAACTTACTAGAATGACGAAGCCAAGTAAAGGTAAAGATATATTTGCAGATAATACAAATATGTTAAACAAACGGAATGCTAACCTTGCATATGATAATTTATTATCAGAGCAGGAGGAAGTAAAAGCTAAAAAAGGAATTAAACCTAAAAAGAAAGGTATTCCTGCTTATGAAAAAGGGTATAGTCTTCGACGTCCAAATATATACACAGAAGCACTAGATGAAGCTTTACATTATGTTCCAGTAGAAACACCAAAAAATGCTAAGACTAGAACTAAGGATAAATTAAGTAAGCCTATAGATCCTGTACAATTACTGGAGAATAGAAAAGAGTATTGGAGGAATAATGATTTATATTATGCTGATCAGTTACCAGATGTAGAGGTGACCGCTAAAGCACCTGCTACTCCTGCATATATGAGACACGTTCAGCAATGGGATCCATATTGGTCTTCAGTATTAGGTGCGGCTAGTGATAGAGATAAATCTAGATCAAATATCCAATTAAATCCAAATAAGCGTATAATTCAAACATATGGTAGTGCTCCTGCTTTTTATGCTCCTGTAACAGGAGATGGTATAGACGCTATTACATATGCTAATGATGAGCCGATTTCTGTTGATACACCTGTTGTACCAACTAAACCTGTATCGCCTACTCCTGCAGTAAATACAACTAAAAGTGTACCAAGTAAAAGTACTACAAAAACTCCAAGTACAAGCTCAACTAAAACGGTTCCTAATTATAACTTTGTAGATGCTCCAATGCTTGATATTGAAGAACCAGTTATTGGTTTCAATGATGCTTATACTCAATCTTTAGAAGCGCCTAAGAAACCAGTTGCAGCAAAACCGGATTTATCTCCTATATCAAATACGGTAGGTAATAAAAAGAGTCCAAAAGATAAAGCTGGGGTTATTGATTATTCTCCAGACTGGTTGTCATTAGCTCCTACCGTATATAATGCTTTACAATCTTTACGTAATCCAGAGTATGAACAAACTGTTTTAAATCCTTACACAGGTGCTATTACTAATACTATGGCTAGACGTAGAATGAATATAGAACCTGCAAGATTAGCCAACAGTAGATCAAGGGCTATTTCAAATTATAACTTAGCAAATATTAATGCTAATACTGGTTCTAATTTAGCAGCAAGAACTCAAGCCGCTGTTGATGAATATGCTGCTAATGCTAATATATATGCTACTAAACAAAATGCAGATAATGCTTACTTAGGTGAATACGCTAATACTTTAAATAATTTAGGTCAGCAATTTGTTCAAAGTAGAACTCTTGCAAATGATTTAAATGCTAAAAATAGAGCAGCTGCTAGAAGCTTTGGTACTGCTGCTGTTAGTCAATTAGGACAATGGTCTCAAGTAAACAGACAGATGAAGAATCAAGCAGCAAGAGATAACATGATTTATCCATATCTAGCTAATTTCTTAGCATATGGTAATCCTACAGAGTTAATTCAACAGATGAATAGACAATATTATAAAAGATAATTATGGTAAATAGATATGATCGTCCTGCAGAAGCGCAGTTCATAAATACATATGTTCCTCTACCATTCCAGCAATTATATACTCTAGGTAAAGAAGCAAATGCTAGAGTAGATAAAGCTATTGCAGATTTATCTGGTGCTCTGGATAAATGGTCTGATTTTAGATCACCATCAGAAAAAGATACTAAGGCTTGGTACGATGAGACAATGGGTAAAGCTAAACCTATTATTGATAAATTAGCACAAAATATCGATTCTCTTAAAACTCCAGAAGGTAGAGCTCAGATTAATTCTTTAATCAATAATGTGGATAGATATAAATTGGCTACTTTAAAGCAAAGTAGAGAGGGTATGCTACAAAGAATGGAAATGAATCAGAAGTTAGCAGCTGCCGGTAAATTTAATGAAATGTGGCATGGAGTTGATTTTGCTAACTACGATACACTTACTTCTGGAATTTATAATGATGTATCTCCTTTAGCATATAAGGATGTTAGAGAGTTATCCGATCCGTATTATGCTAAATTGCAAAGAGGACATCTGTATACAAAAGGTGGTTACGATTACTTTGGAAATTCAAAGGAAGATATTGAAGCTGTAGCAGATGCTCACTATAATGATATTGTTAGTACTCCAGAAGCACAGAAGCATATGCAGTTATTTAAGCAAAGAACTGGAGCTACAGATGAAGAAGCTCAAGCTTGGTTTAGGCAACAAATTATTGATTCTAATATTGATAGAACTATTAGACCAACAAGAGAGCTTAATCAGTATGCTAAGATGGCTGCTGAGCAAGCATATCGTAGACAGTTGAAAGCTGCAGAGAACGCTCAAGGTTCTCCAGTACAATTTACTACAAAGCTTGCTGCTACACTTATGAATAGACCATATGGCCCTCAAACATCTGAAAGAGGAAACAAATTAACTTATAATTCACAGTTTGATAGAATCCAAAAGACATTTGCTCCTGATAGTAAATATAGAGATATCTATATTAACAGAGTGGATGAAAATGGCACTCAATTACCTTTAAATAGAAACAAGAGTGCATATGGCATTGTATCAAGATTGTCTACAGATATTGGTTCACAAGCAAACTTTATTAATGACGCAATGCTTGATAAATCTTCTATGGTTAGAGGATTAGCAGGTACTCCAATTTATTCTGGTAATAGCGTTTATGGAATGATGACACCTGAACAATATATCAACTCTAAGTTTGGTTTAAGCGTTAATGAAGCTAACTGGAACCCAAATCGAGTTAAATTTGAAAGAGACCTTATTGCTGGTAATATTCCTAATGTGGGAGTTACACCTACTAATAAAGTACTTATTGAAAATGGTATTCCCGGTGATGAACAATTCACTCAAGAATACAAAGCGTATGTTCCAGTACAATACTTCATTGATAATGGCTACGACTTTGGAGAAACTGATCCTGAAAAGCTAATTAAAAATGAAGACTTTAATAAGTTCTTATCAACATTAAATGGTAGATTACCTAGTCCTTCTGGAGACATTGTTAAGAAACCTAATATCAAATTTGGTAGTGATAAAAATGCTGCATATAGAGAGATACAAAGTAGTGGATGGTTATCAGATCCTCAGTATGCTGCAGCTATTCAGTATGATGGTATTTATGTAGAGGTACCTGTTATGCGTCAAGTACTTAATAATCAGCAAACTAGGGAAAGAGCTAATTTGGAAGAATTCCAGTATACTAAAATGGGTTCTAAATTAAATGCTGCTTACAGAGGAGATAATGAAGAATTAATCTATGGACAGTAAAAACAATATACAAGATATATCATTAGCCACTAGACTTCGCAAACAAAATTACGAAAAATATCTAGATGGTTCTAATGCTTCAAGTATTGGAGTAGGATCTACAGTAGATCCTACTTTGGTGCTTAGAGACTTAGCTGGTTATAACAAAGATAGTTATAATAAAGATTTAGATACAGAAAGCACTCTAGATGAAAGTTCTAATGATCTTAGTACTACAGAATTAATATTTAATTCTGCAAAGGCAATGCTTCGTGATATGAACGAAGCACAGTTGTCAAATACTAGAGGTGTATTACGTAGGGAAGTATTACCAAATATAGACAGATTTAATAGCAATCTTAATCTATTTTCTGCATATGACAATTTAATGTCTGAGAAGAATTCTCTTCTTAATCAATTATCTACTACTCAGGATAGTAATGAAGCAGACGCAATAGCAATTCGATTACAGGAAGTAGATAATGAATTAAATCAGATAAAAGAAGGATTAAGCGCATTGGGTGTATCACCTGATTTAAGTAATGCTCAAGAGGTACGTGCACAACAAGAACAGCAATTACAGTCATATAAAGATAGAGCTCAAGAGCTATATGATGATATAGCTACAGATGAGGCTGATATTGCTAGATATAAAGTAGATGAACGCTTCCAAAGAGGTATGGAAGAGAATAGCGAATTTAAATGGACAGAACCAAGTAAATGGATATATTCTGTACCATCTGCTGTAGGTTCTTCTTCTTCTGCTTGGATGTGGCAAATAGCACCATATGCTACTACAGCGTTAAAAAGCGTAATGACTAAGAGTCTATTGAAAGCAGGTACTATGGCATTAACTGGAGCTGCTGCTGGTAGTGTAGCTCCCGGAGCTGGTACTCTTGCAGGTGGGGCTATTGGTGCTACAGCAGGAGCATTAAGCATTGCATTAGATCTAGGTAATGCTGCTATGATGATATATTCTAACTATAAGCAAGCTGAGAATGAAGCTAATGCTAACGTATCAGATGATTATAGAGATAGAGTATCTAATATATTAAGTCAAAGCGGTAGTTCTGTACAAGCTGTAGTTAATGCTGCTAGATCACAAGATTTACCAGAAGAGTTCAGCAAACTTACTGATGATAAATTGTTTGAAAAGATTCTTGACGGTCAAATTCAAATAGAGGATCAATCTTTAAGTAATGCTATATCTCAAGCAAGACAAGGTCTGGACAGAGATTTTGCCCAAAACATGGCTATCACATGGGCAAGCAATTTAGCGGAAGATGCTCTTATGGTTCCTTACTTTGGAAAAATTGCAGATGGCTGGATTGGGAAAAGTCTTAATACAGTTGCATTTGGAATGAATCCTGTTGAAGGGTTAGGAGAATTAGCAGCTAGTCAAGCTAAAAAGAAAATGTCCAAGTATGTATTAGGTAGAAACGCTATTGATGTTGCAACAAAAAAATGGGCTAATAGAGCCGCAAAAGCAGCATATGTTGGAACAGATTTAGCATTGCGTAATGCTGCAACTGCATTTAATGAAGCAATTGAAGAAGGTTCACAATATACTACCGGTCAAGCATATAAACGTGGAGATTTTGATAGTTCTGATTTAGATATAGAGGGATTAGCATCATCCCTAGTAGGGGCATACAAAGAAAAAGCCACTACTGTAGCTAATATATTAGGAAGCCCGTTTGGCTATCAAAATCCATTATATGAAAATGATACAGAATATTGGAATAATGTTAAGTTAGGAGCTGCTGCAAGTCTGTTATCTCCAATCCAAGGTACTGTTAATGTCAGAGGTGCTTATTCTCTTGTGAAAGATACACAAGGGATGGATAGAGTAAATGAGTTAGCTGCAAATGAAATCAATTCTAAGGAAGAGATGGAAAAAGCAATAACTTATGCTAGTGGTAAACTAAAAGGGCATGAAGCTGAGATTGTAAATGCTTGGAGTATGTTGGCTGATGGTAAAACAGAAAACTTACCAGAAGGATTTAACAGAGAGGATGCATTAGAAGAAGCTAGATTTGCATCTAGAGCTTTTTCTTTAGCTAAGAGTAAACAAATGAAATCCTTAGCTAAGACTATGGACATTGAAGAAGATACAGAAGAGTATGGTACACTTGTTGGTCTTGCAATGCAAGCAGAAAAAGAGTACACTTCTTCTATTCAAAATGCCAGAGTAAGAAGACAAGAATTAGATAATGCTAAGAATAAATTTGTAAACGATCCTATATCAGAGGAAAGCCTAACAATTGCTATAGATAGTGCTTATAGACAAATTAATGATACAGCTACTACTCAAGATGAAATTATATCTAAAGATGAATTAAGAGAGATTTATGATAGACAAAGAAATTTGAATATCATGAGTAATATGATTACTGAAATTGATACAGCAATAAATCAATTGAACGAAAGTAAAAATGAATCTGAGTTCAGAGGTAATCAATACTCTTTGGCTAAATTAGAGGATATGAAATATCGTCTAAATGCTAGGAAGAAATCTATTCTAAAGAGTATGCCATCTTGGTATAAAAATAATGCTAACACTATTAACAATGTAGATACAGCTATGCAGTTCGTTACTATGAACGAACACGTATCTGGTCTTAATAAAGCTACAGAAGATAGTATATTAGCAGAATTAATGCTAGAGAGGAATAGAGAGATCTTAAATTCATTTCATGGTATAGATAATGGTAGAATTACTCCTACTGAGGAAGTAGAAAGAGAGAATATAATAGAGCTAGGTAAGACTAAACCTTATAAGAAATCTAAGAAATTAAGACTTACTGCTTTAAGAAATATTCATGAACATCAAGGAGATACTCTTATTAGTGAAATGTTTGATTTATATCAAACTAAAAAAGCTGAAAGTAAAGAAGCTGCAGAAGGTGCACTAGGGGTTACTGAACAACAAACAGCATCTAAACCTGTTGTCCCTTCTAAGCCTGTCGCTGCTCCTACCGGCCCAATGCGCACTGAGCAACAAGCAGCGCCAGAAGTTGAGCAAAAACCTACTCCTCAAGTAAGGAGAACAGCTAGACCTACTCAAGCTAATATTGCATCTCAAGAATTAAGTGAAGCAGATCAAGCTATTATAGCTGCTGCAGAAGGACAAGATATTGGTTTAACTCAAAGAAAACAACAACCACAAGTTGAACCTGAAGTTCAACCTCAAAATAATGACAGTGCAAAAACTGAACCTGTTGAAACTACTAATGAAATATTAGGTGCAGATGAAGATCCATTTGCTGGTGGAGTAGGTGGTGTAGAAACTGAAGATGTATTTAATGAATATGGTGGTGCTGTTGAGGAACCTACTAAAACATCAAAGAAAGCTAAAGAATCTAAACCAAAAGCAACTAAAACTGAGCAGGCTAAAAAGGATACTGCAAATGCTAGAGAAGAATTTAATGAAGCAGCAAGAAACTTCTTTGATCTTCTTGAGGATGATACTTTAGGGTTCGCATTTGATCCTGCTGCTCAAGCTGAAAAGCAAGCAAAAATATTCAAAGCTTTCTTGACAATGCTTGGTAAAGCATTTAACTTAGGAGCATACAAGTTCAAAGAAGTAGCATTGAATATGTATGAAGCTATTGGTAGGGATAGAGAAAAGTTATCTCAACATTTTGATGCTATTAAGGGAGCATATTCTACTGCATACTACAATATGCCAGAGAATGTTAGAGGTAAAATGACAACACCAGCAGAAGTCGCTGAGATTACTGTAGATGATTTGTTTGATCCACAACCAGCAGATTTAACTGAAGAAGAAGTTAACGATGCAACCAAAGATGGAGTTATACCTACACCAGTAACCCCCGGTTCGGTTCCACCTGATGCTATTAGTGATTCAGAATTAGCTGAATTCACAGAGAATAGTGAGTTAGGTATTTTAAATACTTTCCATTATACTCCTACTGCTAATATTGGTGAAACTATAGAATTAGGCGGTGCTAGAATTCAATTCTCTCCTAACTCTGAATTACCTAAGCTGTTTAAAACTAAACAAGATAAACTTACTTATGAATATTCTGTAGCACCTTACTATGATAATATTCGTAAGAAAACAGTACAATGGAATGATCCTAGTACCTATGATTATGCCAGAGTAGGATTAATAATTACTAATACTGAAAATGGTAAAAGGTATTGGGTTGCGATGAGAAGTCCGAACAATATTCGTAATCTTACTCCAGAAGAATATCCTGAGATGATAAGAAAACTACGGGAACGTAGACAAGAAATTATCTCTAGGTTTGTAATGAAAGATTCAAATGGGTCTTTACTAAATAAGGTAGATACTAGAATAAAGGTAACTCCTACTAGATTGTTGTTGCATAATGCTATTGAAGGTACTATTTCTCAAGAGATACCAGTAAATGATAAACAATTTAAAGATGTATTTCAGTTTAGTGGTAATCTAGATGAAGAGATCAATAACTTTGGATATAGTACTGGTGTTAGAGGTACAAGTACAATATTTACTGTAGAAGGTGATAATACTGGTTTTATTGGTACTACTTCTGGTGGTGTGTATTATATTATCGACGGTAAAAAAAGGTTGTCTGGTAGACCATTACCATTAAAATTATCTCTAGCACGATTCAATTCTTACCCTAAATTAGCAGAGGCAATCTCTACTATAGTGTTTAGAAGTGGTTTTAAGGGTGGGCAGAATATAAATAATACAGATTTAATTGCATCTGATATTATTGAAATGTTCTTAAACTATGGTGAACCTACTTCTGTAAACAATGACTCTGATATTAGTGATTCTGCAAAAGCTAATTTGCGTAATAAACAATTGTATATAGATAACAAAGGACAATTTGGTGTATTACACTATGGTATCAATGAAGTATCCCTAGCTGGTTTGTCTATTGCGCAGAAAGAACAAGAGAGAAAGCATTTCGAAGACTGGTTATTATCTAATGGTTCTATGCCTTTTAAAGTTCCTTCAAAAGGGAATGAGAAATTGGCAGTAAACATGAAAATGAATCTATTATTTTCTGGTAGATTAGCTAGTAGTGTTGAAAAAGCAGGTGGTAGATTAGAACTATTTGATGGTATAGTATTTACTAGAGAAGATATGAACCATACATTATTATCTTGGATGATAAGAAATGGTATGATCAAATCTAATCTTAATGCAGGAAGATATGAAAGACCATATGTAATTGCAGATGGTATGACTCAAGATATGCCTACAACTATACCTAATTCTACAGCAATTCCAGCAACAGAAGAAGCTCCTAAATCTGAAACTCCTAAACCATCTAGAAGACGTAGATCATTTAATGATTTATCTAGTATGGGTGGTAGTCAAAAAGAAGTTAAAGTAAACTTTACTCCTAATAAAAAATATACTACTAAGGAGAAACTGAATAAGGTTCAAGCTAAAAATTTCTTGAAACAAAAGTTAGGTATGACAGATGCAGAGATTAATATAATTGATGTAGCTGTATCTTCTGATATGCCTGCAACAGCTATGTCTTATATGACTAAAGATGGTATCACGCTATACAATAGTGATCCAGCTGGTGTAGAATTTCACGAAGCATACCATAGAGTATCTCTATTATTACTTTCTGATCAAGAAAGAAATAAAGTATATGAAGAATATCGTAGAATACACCCTAATCTTAAAAATGCATCTGATAAATATGTAGAAGAAGCATTAGCAGAAGAATTTAGAGGGTATATGATGTATAAGACTCCAAGAAAGTCTTATAGGATTACTAAGTGGTTTGAAAAACTACGAGATTTCATTATGTCTTTATTTGGTAGAACTACTCCTACTAAAATCTTTAGAGGTATATATGAAGGTAAGTATGCTAATATTCCAGTAAGTCAAGAAGCTAAAGATAGATTTGAGAAAGCTTATAGGAATAGGGTAAACTTTACTCAACATGGGTACACTTTCCAAAACATAAAATCTCTTGATAACTATAATCAGGCTGTAGAATTCTTTGCAATATCTTATATTAATCAATCATTAAGCTCCCAATCTTTTGTAGATGATCTTACTAAGATACAGATTGATTATCAAGATATGCGTGATCTACTTGAGGATTTATCATATGATGATAATGCTACACCAGAGCAAAGAGCAGCTGCTAATGAATTGTATGAGCACTTTGATATATTCCAAAAAGATATTAAGTCCTATCTTGATTCTTTAAGCCTAAGACAGGTAAAAGAAGAACAGGAATATGATGAAACTGAGGAAAGAGATGGTGGCGAAATCGAAAAGGAAAACTTTGATAAATATGATAAAGCTTCTTACGAAGTATCTGTATTACATAATATTAGACCTGCTGTAAAACTTTTCTTATCTTCTATTGAAGATCGTGTATACGATAAAGCTACAGATAGTTATGTAAGAGATATGAATGCTGAAACTGGACTACCTAGAGTAACACCATTTCTTACAGCTTGGAGAAGAATTGTAGATAAATTATTTGATGAAGATACTTATGATGGATTAATCAGAAAATCTGCTCAATTAGCAAAAACTGATCCTTTCTATGCTTCTGTATATAATAAGTTATCCTCAGTAAAGGATTCTAATCTTCAGACTCAAATATTTCAAACCATTACTGGTTATAGACACAACTTCCTTACAGTAGGATTCCAAAATATTGGAACAGATACTATTCAATACATAGCCAACTTAGGTGGTAGTGTTAATCTACGTAATGGTAAAAGACTAGTTGCAGATTGGAATAGAAACTTCTATAATAGTAACATGGTAATTACTGATGCAGAAGGTAATCGTAAGCCCAACATGGAATTACTAAAGACTGTTAGAGATGATATCAATACATTAAATACTAGGTTAGCTAGAATGAATGAATCTACTAGCAATGAAGATTTTAATGCAGTCTTGTATAGCTATGTAGATGTATATAATAAGATTGGTATTGCAATTAATTTTGATACTTTATACCAAGCTATTGTAGACAAGGTATCATCAGTTAATTCAGTTAATAAACCTACAATACTGCAAGCAGCTAAAGAGTTATTATCTAGTAATAGAGATGGTAGTTTAGCTAAAGCAATTCCTGAAATTTTGCGTAGACCTGTTAAAGATAAGCCTAATGATAGGATTAAAAGATCTATTGATGGTGTGTTTACTGGGGAAAACAGTATATTAAACTTAGCTATTGTTCATTATCAGCTTAATAACAATAATCTAGAGGAGAAAGTATTAGGACCTAAGAATACTACAGTGTACCCGTTATCTAAGCATAATTATCTTACTTTGGAAATTAAGAAACTTAATAATGATAGGAATTATGTTAGTAGATTATTAAAGTGCCCAATTAACTCTTCTTCACTAGTCTATAATACATTAAAGAATAGTCCTAATACTAGACTTACTGTAGGTACTTTGCTTAATATTACAGAATATAATTCTGGTAATACTGGTACAGATTATCAATCAGCTCCTAGAATAGAAACGTTTATTTCTAAGTTTGTATGTTCTGAAAATGATATTCTTATCTTACCTACGATGTCTGATAAAAAAACATATATGCCAATTCAAGGATTAAAAATGTTTAAAGGTCGTACTTTAAATATTACTCCTGTTGACGATTATGTTGAAATGAGATTTTCTGATGATGTATTAAACCAATTCTATAAATACTACAGAAGTGAATATGATGCAATTCTACAGTATCGTAGAATGAAATTAGTAGAAGATAAGATTGATGATGCTAACAGACCTACCATGTACTTTGGTAAAAAGGGTGAGGATAATGGTAAAGGGGGTAAGTTTAGAATTGCTCGTGGTGTATATCATTATACCGAAGATGGTAATGTGCAATATATTTCTTTCAATTCAATGAGTGACAAAGAGTTGATGGATTATTTTAACAATGCTGCTCAATTGAAAGAAGACTTAAATACTACATTAGGGGTGTTTGTTGGTAAACAATTAGATTATGTACAGAAATTAGGTCTAATTGAGAAAACAAGTGATGGGTATTATAAAAATAAATTCTTACCTGTAAGTTCCATTAATGATAGAGCCAATAAGTTATCTAATGATATTGCTACATTAGCAGGAAAGGAAAATGAACTAAATAGAAACCATATAGCTATTTATGATGCTATTTCTACATTTACTGTTAATAACTTTGTATCAATGTTTGAAACAGAAAAGATCTTGTATAAAGATGTAGCATTCTTTAAAAATTATCCTGATGTATCTAAACGTCTTGCTGGTACATTGTCAACTGGTGATAGACCTAGAACAGATTTCTCTGATCCTAATCACATAATGAATAAGGTTGCTAGATACAAACAAGGTAGATATAATGTAGCAGGATTGAAAGATGTAGAATTACGCACTAATCAACCAAAAGAATTATA
>ERZ1673698.672-NODE-672-length-47451-cov-37.673686_pt1 | contig 47451 bp, 55 predicted proteins | sample MGYA00580228_ERZ1673698 | MGnify/ENA primary metagenome ERZ1673698 (study PRJEB41218, sample SAMN15661768) | gut metagenome | host: Homo sapiens | place: Canada: London | collected 2015-08-20/2019-03-30 | study: EMG produced TPA metagenomics assembly of... | reverse complement strand
TACCAACCGCCAAAATATCGTTTTTCGGTCGGTTCTGTTGTACTTATCGCATTGCAAGTGCGCCCCGTTGCAAACGTCCCGGTCTATCTTGCAACGGACGCACCGTTGGCAAAACAGGGTTCCGGGGTCGTCTGCTAACCTTTGGGCGGCTTTCGTCCATAACTCGGCAATAATAACCATGCCTTTGTAAATGGCACGTTCGCCGGGCTTGTACTCCCTTTTCGGGTCGAATATTTCGGGTTGCTTTACTCTCATTCTTTGCCCGCTTCGTTTACATAGTCAAACAATGCGTCCAAATCTTCCTTTGCGCCTTTTACGCAAATTCGTACCCTATCGCCCCCGGCTAATGCGGTTTCGACAATCTCACAATTATACCGGGGGGCGTTTATCTGTATCATTGCCGCCGTGGTATTCGTTACAAACTCGTTTCTTTCTTCCATGCTCTCGGATTTTTGAAGTAAATTAAATGCCTCCGTTGGTTCGTTCTCGCTTTGACACGCCCCCAACAAAAGCGTTGCCAAAGATAACAATAAAATCTTTGCTTTCATCGTTTTACCTTTCTTTTAATCCATATAAACCATATGCCAATGCCGACAAACAATATTTTCGCCTCAATATCAACATAACGGTCGTAACCGTTTATTGCATCAATGGATACCCCAAATTGCCAACTATGATATTGCCAATACTCACGGGCGTAAACAGATACGCCAACCCGTCCGATATGAAACCCAATTTGCGCCGTATGTACGTCGCCATTGTTGCGGATAATTCCAACCTGTTTTTTACTCATATCTCCAAATATATTTTTTATAATGTTTTAAACGTCCCTTACAGCAACTAATAATATTCCCATGATTAAAACCGCATCTTTGCGCATCATGTATGCAATCCCATTTCTTTATAAAATTACCCTCTAAATCATATTGATAAACGGGTTTTGCATTGTGATTATCTTTTCCGGTTTTCTTAAACCATGTATTTACTTTCTTCATGGTTTCACGTTTATTATTAATTGCTTTTTGATAATTCAAATTTTGCTTTCTCGTACACCAACGTAAATTAGTCGCATCGTTATTGGCTCGGTTGCCGTCGATATGGTCTATTTCCGGCAAATTGTCCGGGTTCGGAATAAAAGCCGCCGCAACTAATCTATGAACGAAATATGTTTTGTTTTTACCATTATCTGATAGTATTACCCGCATATATCCGTTTTTACTAATAGATTGCTTTCGTATCGCACTTTTACCCGTTCCCCGATAATTTACAGACTTTATATTACCTTTGTCTGAAACTTCATAATTAGCGTTTATAAACTTCCAATTTTCCATCTTTTTTTTTGCAAAGATAATATTAAACCATAATACAACAAACTAATACGTTTCTTTTATTTTATTGTATGCCTCTTTATCCAATACCATAACTTTAGGATATTCGACAATACAACCTTTTGTATATACGAGATTATAGATACCCAATTGCCCCTTAACCGGAAATTCAATAACCCGGCGGGGGTTGCGCATCAACCACCCGTACCCCTTTGTTATTTTCGCCCTCTTTTCCTTTGGAATCCGGGTGTTTTCCCAATCCTCCGGCGTAAACTCTTTTATCGGCTTTACGTCGTACAACTCAACCAATCCCAAAGTAACGCCGCTTTCCATTCCCGGATAAACCGGGGACGCTGCGGAACATATCAGCACGTCGCCACGGTATGACGTGTTTTTGCTCCGAACTTCAATTGTCTTTTTCCCGTAAACAATACCGTTTTCGTCCTTGTACGCCTCCGTTACCAAATCATTTGCGTATGGCTGTTTTACGGTCAACGCACGCCAACGGTCGTGTTTTTCCGGGTTGTAATCCTTATTGCTGTACTGCATATTTACTTTTTATTTTCGGGTTCCTCGGTTTCGTCGTCGGGTTCCGGGTAATGGATAAATCCAATTTGCCGGACGTTTTGGATTGGCTCGTAAATGATAACGACAACATCGCCGTCCGTCCTTACTCCGACCAATCGGCAATCGGCGGGAACCTCAACCCGTATTTCACTTTTCATTGTTAAACAAATCCCAATTAACAGGGACACAATACCCCGGCAATTCTCCCCGGTCAATCCCCAACGGATTAACAATACTATCTTTCCAATAGATACGGGGTTGTTCCGGGCGTCCCTCCCAATGTTCCGTAATCGTGTCGTAAATTAATCGTATTTCCCGTTTCGGATATTTGCCGCCGCTCTGCAACCCGATTTTATACAGGTCAACGAACGGATACGACAATCTGATTATCCCAATTGCCCGGTCGTACATTCCCGGCGGGATTGGCTCCACGCTTGCAAAGGTGCGGAACCCGTGGCGTTTTGCCCGTGCCAACACATTAACCCGCATTGTATTTGGGTCTGCGTTCGGCTCCAATTCGTCGCAACCTGTCAACGTTGCGCCCAAAGCGATACGGGACACGTCCCAACCCTCGGACGCCTCGGCAAAATCAATGAAGCGGTTCAACCCCTCGGCGCATTTGCTCAATATCTTAACCGGGACGCCGTGGCGTTGGCATACGCCGACCGCTTGACGGGTCAACCGTTCCGTTTCCGGCAACAACGGGTCGGTCGTGAACGAAAAGAATAACCCCGTTTTTTGCAATTCCTCCTTATGCGCCAACAATTCGTTTTTGAAAATATCCAAAGCGTATGGATATTCCCGCAACGTCTTTTTCAACTCCGGGCGACTGCCTCCCAATATCTTTGCGCCACGACCTTTGCGCAAATAACAGTAAGTACAACCGTTGGAACAACCGACAAAGAAATTGGCGGCGTTCTCGGCGTATTCCCCGGCTTTACCTTTTGGGCTGTAAATAACCCGTCCGTTTATCGTTCCCATATCGTCAACGGCTTAAAATGGTAAATCGTCGTTTCCGTCGGGGGCGGGTGCATCCGGCACGGGCGGCGGCGGTACTTGCGCCCCGGCTCTGGTCGCTTTCGGGGTCAACATTTCCATATCGGTTGCGACTATCTCGGTAACATACCGTTTGACGCCTTGCGCATCGTCATAACTCCGGGTTCTCAATTCGCCATCAATATACAGTTTGTCGCCCTTTTTGACGTACTGATTGGCGACCTTTGCCAACCCGTTTTGCAATACGACGTTATGCCATTCGGTACGCTCCGGGGTTTGCCGCCCGTCCTTTGTGGTATAACCTCGTTTCGTGGTTGCCAACGAAAAGGTCGCCACGCAACCCCCGTTGTCGAACTCCCTAAAATCCGGGGCTTTCCCGGTATGTCCCATCAAAATAACCTTGTTTACACTCATACAAAAAACGCTTTAATTATCCAAACAATGATACTATACAACGCCCACATATAAGACGCAACCGTTAACGTCACGAACGTGTATAACGCAATTTTATATCCGGTTTTTGATTTTATTTTCATGTCACTTGAATTTTACGCAATCCAACAAATATTGTTTCTTATTGTCCGACCATCCGGCGGCATGGTTTATCGCTTTTCGGTCGTCGTCGTGTACGAACTCACAAACCCAACCGCCGACGCTTGATTTTTGAACTAATCGAACCAATTTACCAACAATGAAAGAACGCAATTTGTAATAACCTGAATTTTCGCCAACAAACAAAACCCGTCTTTCTGCATTTATTTCGGGCGGATTTTCGATTTGCGGGCGTTTCTCCCTTTCCGGGTATGTTTGTACCCGTCTGAAATCATTTTTGATTGAACGGCGGGAAATTGCCCCGTAATCGGGTTGCCTCTTTTTGATTCTCATTTTTTATATCTCCATTTATAACCCTTATGCAAATTTCCTTTCCCTTTACATACCTTACAAATTGCCGTTGCCGAAAAATTGCCTTTTCGGGCGGCTTCTTGTATGCTAACAAATACATTTACAACAATACCGTTTTTTATTTGCTCAACCGCTTTTTCGTGGTGCGGTTTCGCTTTTTTTCCAATCCATTTAGATTTTGTTATTGGGTTATTCTGATTTTCTTTAACCGTAACCCAACGCAAATTATCTGCATGGTTATTGGCTCGGTCGCCGTCGATATGGTCGATACATGGTTTGTTTTCCGGGTTCGGAATGAAAGCCGCCGCAACTAATCTATGAACACGGAACATTTTCCCGGTTCCATTTTTCTATAAACTAATTATTTTATATCCTTTCAAATATCCGCCTTTCATTAGAAACGCATCCTTTTTTAAGGAACGAACATTGCCATAATTAGAAATTTGATAATGTCCTTTGTAACCCTCAATATCTTTCCAAATTTGCATACTCATTTTTCATTAATTCAATCATTCTCATATTGCCGGAATATATACGCATTTTCGTTTTATCCCCATTCTCCCAACATGAATGATGTTCAAAACATAGTATATTTATATTTCTTGCATCATGCGCCATTTCGGGAAACGCTCCACGGGTCAATATATGCGAACAATAAACGGCGGAATAATTCCGTAACGGCTTTAAACATTCCTCGCATCTGTGCGGCTTATGCTCCCAAACCCACCGGAAAAACCGTTCGTTTGCCTGTGGGATATTCCCACGACCAAAAACGCAATGCCCGAACAATTCCCGTTGGATTTCGACACGCAACCGAATATCCATTGTAAACCGCTTGTAATCCAATAGGGGGCAAAACCCCCTATCGGTTACAAATTGGTATTCTTCCCGGTCTGTTAGCAATATCGGCTCCATTGCTTACATATCCGCCGTTTCGTCCTCCGGGTCGTCCTCGTTAGCCGGGTCGCCGACCTCCGGGAACAATCCGTCCTCCTTTTCCGGCTCTGCGACCAAACCCGGTGCGGGTTCGCCGTCAGCCCCGAACAATTCCAATTGCGCCTTTTTGCCTTTGAACAAAAATGCGTAAACCTCGTTTTCAATGTCCGCAACGATTGCTTCCAATTCCTCCTCAAAACCGAACGTTTCGGTATTGAATTTCAGACGGGGCGAATTTATCGCCGTCTTTTGGTTGTTGGATACCGTGAACAATCCCGTAAGGACAACCCCAACGTTATCGTCTTGACCGGAAAAGGACACGCCCCGAACCTCTATGTTTTTCAACATTTCGTCGGCAAAATCCCGTGATAACTCGCTTTGCTTTTTGGTTGCTTTGAAATCGGACGTTTCAACCATTGAAAGAAAGGACGTAATATTAAAAATCCGACCCATGATTGGGCGCAAACGGTCGAAACAATCCCGCAAATCCGGGTGTATGTCCTTTGCACTTTCGACGTGGTATTTGTTCGTGTAACTCTCATTGCCGATTGTTTCGGTAACTTCATAATGCACGTCTAACCCGCCGTCCTTTAATGTCTTTACTTTCGACAATGCAAACTCCTTTTCACTTGGTATTAACATAACGTTTGTGGCTTTTTTTCTTCGTTCATATTATAATATTATTTGTCGCCGGGAATCCGCCCGGCACGGTTTTAATCAAAATTCGTTTTCGTCCAACAATTCCCGTGTCTTACTATTCGACGGAACCGCCGGGCGTTCCGGTTCCGGGGTTGGTTCCGGGACGGGTTCCCCGGTTCCGATTGGTTCCGTTACCGGGTTGGGGTCGTGGAACTCAATATTGCGCCCGCCTTTGGGCTTTTCCGGCTCAAATTGGGCTTTGAGTTGTTCCGCCGGGTATTCCTTTTGCGCTAACTCAATAATCCCCAAATTAACCAATTCCGGGACGCAACGGCGCAACGCCCTTATGTCCTCTAATGCGTCATGCGCCGGGAATGTTTCGCCGGGGAATAACTTACTATATAATTCCTCTAATTTGGGATATTTTCCCGGTCGCCCGTTTGAATACAATGCGCCGACAAATTTAATAGTTTTCATCATTGTATCAATGCGCTTTCCCTTGTGCAATGCGTCCTCGGCTTTGGCGTCGTAATACTCTTTGCCGCAATAACGCAAAATGTTCGCTTTCAACATCGACGTATCGAAATAAATGTTGTGCGCACATACAAGCGGTGCGGCGGCGGCATCCGTCAAAAATTCGTCGATAACCTCGGCAAACGGTACACCCTCGGCAATTGCCCGTTCGGTCGTTATTCCGTGTATTGCGGTTGTTTCCGGCGGTATCTCGTAATTGTCCGGCTTAATTATAAAACTGCGTTCTTTGTCGCCGAACGCCCACGCCAATTGTACGACGTGCGGGAATTGGTTAAAATCCGCATCCCATTTCAAACCCTTTGCGGGTACTCCTGTTGTTTCGCAATCGAAAAAACAAATGTCTTTTAATTCAAATTTCATACTCTCGTTACTTTTTTATTCGTTAAATAATCGTTTTTGCCCGTCGTCGTTGGGCGTTTGCTCAACATATTTTGCCCGTGTAATCCAAACGCACCCGCAACGCAAACACTTTATCCGGCTGTAATGCTTTGGCGTGTATTCGTGGCGAATAATCCGCCAACCCGCCAACGGGTAATTCTTACGCTTTCCGTTACACTTGCAAAACATACCTTACAACGTTCGGGGGTCGTCAATATACGTGTTGTATTCCTCGGCGGCAATCTGTTTGAGTGTTTCGATATGCTCGATTAACTCGGCGTTCGACAATTCCGCCACGGTGCGCAATTCGTGGGAATATTTCCCGGTTTCCTCGTTGACCCGCTCGACGTACATAATTGGGGAAAACTCCCGCAACCTCCGTTCCGTTTGTTCCTCCGTAAGACGTTCGCCCGTCTCCCAAATGGCGTGTCGGAACGTGGGTACAACATAGTTGAAATAATAGCCTTTCAAAGCCTCGGACGAACCGGGCGACGCAACAATAAACCGGGCAATTATCCGGGAACCTTTCCAACCCTTGAAAAATTCGTTTAATTCGCCCATGTACATTGCCAACCCGCCGTTATTATTTATCGTCCCCGTTGCCGTTATTTCTCGCTTTCTCATCGTCGATTAACTTTTGCATTGTGACATTAAACGCTGTCATTCCAACCGCACGGATAAACGCCCGTTCGCTCGACGAATACCCGGTTGCGACCTTATCCAACACTTTGGCGAAAAGAATAACGAAATTTCCCGGTTCCCACTGCCCGGTATTGTGCATACGGTCGATAACGTGCGCCCGCAACCTCGTATTATTCCGGGTCGCATCCTTACGGGCTTTCTCCCGGTCGTTCCAAAGGCTCGTTAATTGGCGTTTCACATTCTCAAAAAACAACGGCATTTTCAACACGTCCGCAATTGTCATTTCTTTAACTTCCATATCGTTTTGTTTAAGGGACGCCGGGGAACCGACGCCCCGGTTAATTACTCGGTTTCGCTGTATTCCTCAATAATTAAATCGTCCTGTCCTCGCTTGACTTCCTCTATAAATCCTTGATACCCTTCTTTCCGGGCTAATTCGATAAGGGATTGCAGACGTTTTGCGCCCAAACTTTCGCCCCTCGCAATGCGGAATACCTTAACGGTCGGATTGCTTGCGATAATCAATTTTGCGGCAACCTCCATTATCTGACTATCCGACACTTTCCCGGCGACAAACGGCACACCGTTTAACTCCAACCCGTCGTCCGTGAACGTCAACCCGGCAATCGGCAATTCCGATTTCGCAATAAGGGTTTCCCGCTCTTTGAGCAAATCCGACAACTTTTTTTCGTGGGTTTGGGCGACCTTTTCGGCGGCGTCCTTTTGCTTTTTCTTCGTCAGATAGTCCACAACCAACGCATTGATTTTGTTGTGTTCCTCGGCTTGTTTGAGGCGTTCGGCTGTATCCAAATTCTCCGGGTTGTTTTCCTCGTACTTTGCCAACCATGCGGCGGCGTTGTTCTTGCGGGTTTCGTAATCGGCTTTATCCGTTTGGATTTGCGCCAATGTTTCGTCGTATTTGTCGGCGGCGGCTTTCGCATCGGCTTTGCTCTTTTTCTTTGCCGCTTCCAATACCTTTTTTGCCTCGGCAACAATCCGGTCGTATTCGGCTTGGGCTTCCGCCTCATACTTTATTGCGGCTTCAATCTCTGTATTCTTGGTTTCCTCGGCGGCTTTGATACGACCGGGGATTGCCTCCAATTGTTCCGTCCGGGTTTGCAATGCGGTACGCACGGTTTTCGCTTTCTCAATCAACCGGGCGTTCTCGTTTTGTTCCTCCATTAAATCGGCAATGTCGATTTTCTCGGCATACGTTTTGACGTCGCCCGGTTTCAACTGCTTTTCGGCGGCGGCGCAAATGGTCGTGTACGTCTTGACCTCGGCGTTGGCGTCCTTTCTTTTCTCCTTAACGGTCATAACCTCGGCGTCAATCTCGGCAATACGTTTTTGCACATTCTCCGGCAACAATGCCCGGACGTATTGCACTTGCTTTCGGCGACCCTCGGCGGTTTCAGACCACCGGGAAAACTCCACGGCGTCAAAATCCGTATATCCGAAAACCTTTTGCAACATACTTACGTTATCCGACCGCATCCCGGTTGTTTTCTGTTTGATTGATAACGTACCACGGGGGTTGGCTTTGGTAAACCGCAATTCAACGTCGTATTCCTCGCCGTCGTCGCCGACAACCATTTTGGCAAACCCTTTGTCCTCGCCATTACGCAACACGGCGTCCCGGTTCCCGGTCAACAACGCCCCGATTGCCTTTAATAGCGTGGATTTTCCTAACTCATTGTCCCCGGTAATGAAATATACATTACCCTCAAAATCTGCGTTGAACTCCTTAATTACTTGGAAATTCGACAACTCTAATTTTTTGATAATCATTTTATCGCTCTTTTTATGCCGGGGTTGCCCCCGGCGGTTACTACTTATTTGTTTGTTAATATCATTCTTTGGTGTATCATGCTTTGCACCTTGTTAAGCGCATCCCGGTTGGCGTCAACCTCCGACCGGGTGCAATCGGCAATAAAGTTTTCCAAACGCTTATACAGGTCGTTCAACTCTTTTGCCGTCATTGCATGGCGAACGGCTCCCAATTCGTCCTTATCCATTTTTGCAAATTCGTTTAAGGGTTTCCAAATCGCAACGTTTGGGGTCGTCGGCGTTCTTTGTCGCATCAATTAACGGCATATCATTTGTTTTTGCCGTCCAACTTTTACCCGTAACGGGCGACGTGTAAGTTACTTTGTAATGTCCGTACCCGGCAAACTCAAACCGGAAATCGCTGATTGTTGTTTTCGCTCTCATTGCTTTTATTTTTTTAGCATTACCGGGAAAACGCCCGGTCGTTGTTATTTCATGCCACAAAAATACGGGGAATATTTTAATTACCAAAATTTTTTCTTTTTATTTTCGTGTTAGGGCAAAAAAATCTCGATATGGCGCAAGTCGTACCGGGATAAAATCAAAATAATTTCATTTGCGTATCTGTTAAGACGGCAATAACGCCGTCAACTTTTTGTTCCCATGCCGTCCGGGTTGCAATCTTTTCCGGCGTTGGGTTCCGTTCGCACCTCCGTTGGTTGTGGCGCATCTGTTTAACCATGTACGCCAATTCTTCCAACGTTATTTTCGCCGGATTTTCGATTTGCGGGCTTTTGTTTTCGTCTGCCATACTTTTACCCATTCAAACAAAATAATCGAAAAACGGGGCTTAAAATAAACGGTCGTGCATCGGGGCGGGCAAATTCTCCAAAACCCAACGGGGTTTGTTGTGTAAAATGTACCGTCCAAAGTGCATTATCATAAGGGCGTCGGCATTCCACAACGTCGCCTTAACATCTGGGTAATAATCGGCGGCGGCTCGTTGGTATCGCTTTTTGCGCTCCGGCTTTCCCTCCCCCTTAACCCGCAATTTCAATTCATTTTGCCATTTTTGGGGGTGTACCAAAACAAACGGTACGTCGCACATGGCAATTATCGTTTTCAATTTCTCGAACTCGGATAACAGTTTTTGAACCCGGAACGCCTTACCGGGGTTGTCGTTTACATCGTCCGGGCGCAATTGCACCTTTTCGACGAATACCAACGGGCGGCAAATACTTTTCATGTACTCAAACCATTGCCGCAACTCCATAAGGTCGCCCGGCATTTTTATTACCTCGGTTTTGTGGTTCGGACGCCAAACAGCAATCCCCCCGGTTTTTCCGGGGTCAATTCCCACTACTGCTGATATTCTTATATTTTTTTCCATAAATAACCTCCTGCACTTTTTAATTTATTATTTACGCATCTATTTATATTTGATTGTGGAATGTGTGTTTCCTTTGATGCAATTTGAGCATTTGGATATGATTTAATAAATACATTATCCCTTGAATATTGATAAACCTTTATACTCCTTGGGTGTAATTCTCCATTTCTACCTTTCAGTGTTTTAGATATTTTTTCTTTCCATAAAATATTACGTCCTTTCAGACTTTTTGAAATTCTACTTCTTGTTATTGGATTTAATTCATTTTGTTGTCTTGTAGCCCATTTCAGATTATTAGCATTGTTGTTTAATGGGTTTCCGTCTATATGGTCAATCTCCGGTAAATTTCCCGGATTTGGTATAAATGCTATCGCTACAAGTCTATGAATATTAAATTTCTTGTTTCTCAAAGAAATATATAAATATCCTTTCCTTAAACCCGCTTTCAATACTTTACGCAAAGACTTTACACGCCCAAAATTACTAACTTGATATGTCCCTGCATATCCGGGAACATCTTTCCAAATCTCATTTTCCATAATTGCCAACTTTTAAGAACTGCCAACAAATAAGAAACGGGGACGGGCTGTTGGCTTGCCCTTTCGGTCGGTTAATTACTCCGACCTATCCCCGTTGCAAATATAATTATTTTTGTTTCAATTCATACTATATACAATCAATTTTCATTTTCTGCCTCCAATTCCACTATTAGTGTATTCATTCTCAAAACCTCTATTATTCCCAAATTTTGAGTTATATCTTTTTCGTTTTCTCTTATTTTAGGCAATAAAGGTCTATAATCTTCATACTGTCTTAAATCCATGCCCGTAAGAAACATATCCCACGCCTGCATATCCATTTCATTGTTCAGTATAATTTGGCACGCTTCTTTGTTATTTCCGGTGTTTAAGGATTTCGCCAATTTTACTTTTTGTTCCCATTCCATAATTCAAATAAAAATCAAATAGTTATCAATCTGTAATTCGTCGGCAATCATTCGGTCAAACGTCCGGGCAATCTCTTTGTCCCTCGCTATCTCATACGCCGTAAAATCCAACTCCGGGGCGTCGGTTCCCTTACGTTGGACGTGGTACGCCTCGTACTTGTTGACGAACCCACGGGCGACACGTTGCATATATCGGGCAAATGCTTGTTTGCGGTCGTCTTCGGTTCCGGCAACCTCATTGGCAAAACCCAACTTTCGCAACCAATCATAAATTAACATTCCGTCAGTAATCCCCAACACAAACCGCCCGGTATATTTGTATTGCAAAAATACCTCCCTACATCGGGCGACGGTTTGGTTGTGATAATACCGTTTTTCCTCCGGCGTCAATTCCTTTTTCGGCTCCGGCAATGCCTTATACGCTTTATGTATAACCCCGTTTTGTTTCCGGCGGTATGCGTTCAATATCTTTGCGAAATAATCGGCGTTAAACTGTTGGTAATGCTTTTTGTCCGGGTTGCCTTGACTGTCTTTCGGCAAATAGTCGTCCAATTCCCCGGTTGTCGCCAACTCAAATGCCAACTTAATATCCGCCAATGTCATTTGCGAATAGTATTTTTTGAGTATATCCAACAACCGGGTACAAATGTACGCCCAATCTTCCGGATTGGTCGGGATTATATACCCGACGTCCATTGCAATAAACCGGAACATTTGCCCGGTTTTCGCAATCAACGTGCCGTCGTCAATATCGGCAATTTGCATTTTCGTTGAGGCGGCGAAAATGTACTTTTCGACCCCGGATAACGATTTGGCAACCTCCGGTAATTGCAACATTTGTCGGCGTATGTCGATTGCTTTTGTACCGGGCGTTGGGTTGTATATCGCCAACGCCACGGATTGCGTATTTACTGTTTCCGGCAAATTTTCCATAATCAATAATCGTTGTTAAGAAATTCCATTGCGCCCGCCACGTTCAACTGTTTTTGCGGGGCTTGGTATTCCGGTTTCAAATGCAATTTCTTTTTCTCAATGTCGCCCCGGATAAAATTGCGTACCGTCGCAATCCAACCCGTGCGGGTTCGCTTAACTCCCTGTTTGGTTTCCGACCAATCGGCGACCGTGTGGAAATAATAAATCAAATCGACCTTTTCAAATTCCGGCGTCGCAAACAGTTTTTCAAACTCGGAATAATCATTTACGCCGTCCGCCCCGAACTTAACCAATTTGTAAACATCGGAATTGCGAAATATTGACGTTCTTTTTTTATCGTTCTGAACCTCCAATTGTTCATCCGGGAACAAATCCCCGGCAACTCCGTTGGCGGGTTTATCCTTATCAATACCAAAAGAATTATCTATTTCAGTATTTAATATATGGTTGGATTTTCCAACCGGGGTGGTTGGATTTTCCAACCGGGGGGGTGGTGGTGTTTCGCAACCGGGGTGGTTGGATTTTCCAACCGGGGGGGTGGTGGGATTTTCCAACCACTCCAAAACCGCCCAATAATTCGTCGTATATTCGCAATAACGAACCTTATTTTTTTCGTACTCAAATTTGTTAATATACTGTTTCTCAACTAACGATTTGAGTATTTTAATAACGGTCGTTTTATCTAACCCCGTCCACTCAATTAGGTATTTCAACGAACCCTTAAAACGGCTTTCCCCGTCTTGACTAAACCCATGAATTAAAGCGAAAACCAATAATTCGTTCCCTTTTAATTTCAACCGGGTAATCATCGGGGCTAAAATCGTTATAAAATTGCTATCTCTTATTGTCATTTCTCACAAATTTAATGTTTATACCGTCTTTCCTTTCCCCTGCATTACAGGGGAAACGCATACATGAACCGTTGGATTTGTGGAAAAAACAACATTCGCAACCCTGCCAACCCGTCCGTTTTTCGGCTCTAATTTCCACATGATTAACAACAATTACGTCGCCAACCGAAATTTCAATTTTCTTTTCCATTGTCGCCGCCCTCCAATTGTTTAACAGGTTTCCACGCTTTGCGCACTCTTAAAACATTGTCCGGGCTTTCGTTCGGAACCAATGAAACAACAGGGAAACGGGATTTGTCGCCGGGCTTTTGGGTCGTGGCAAATTGTACGTTCAAATCAAATATAATTCCCTTACAAAATCCCCGTTCCGCCAACATACCGTCGAATGTTTCCCGGATTTGCGGGATTGTGGACGCCGTACCCTTTGTTGAAAACTGCCATACCCCGGCAACGCCACGTACCAACGGTACAATAAAATTCAATGTCAACGTAATTTCCCAACCGTCGTGTCCGTCCTGTTTGCTTTTCCGATTGGGGTAACGCTTGGTAATAGCCAACATCAAATTCGGGTATTCCTCCGTTGTCAATGTTTCGTACTTTTTGCCGTCCCAAACTTGGAACGTTTCGCCGTCGCCCGCCGCAATCAATCGTCCGTCGTCGTCCCGGTACTCGTACCGCTCGTTGCATACTTTCGCCGGGTCGTCGTCCGGGAATACGATTTGTATTGTTTGGGGCTTTTCGCCGTATGCCTGTGTAAATAACCCGGCATACTTTCCCGTTGGTATGAAATAATCCACGCTTTGCGGGTATCCGTTGGCGTTTTTCATTCCGATTTTTATTTGTCCGACACGGGGCAAAATCAAACGGGATTTTTCCGCCTCAGGTCGTTTTATTCGTCCTTTCATGCTCTTTATATTTCGGGGTCGTCGTTCAACAATCTTTTCTTATTCTCGTTTTTGGGCTTTTTTAGCGCATTTGCGGGCTTTTGTTCCTTTTCCGGTGCAACAGTCCGTTTTTCCGTCTTTCGTCCCGTGGCGGGCTTCTTTTTCGCCTCCTTTGCCGTTTCCCCGGTGCGTTTCACAATCTTTGTTTTCTTAATCTCCGGTTCCGGCGTTTGTTCCGGGGCAACCGCATCCGCTTTGACGGTATCGGCGGCGTCCGTGGTTTCGTCCGGGGTCGCCTCTTTGGGGGCTTTCGTCTTAATCAATTCCGCCAAAGACAACGATATTACATTTTGGGACAAATCCGGGTTATCGTCCAAAACAACCATACCATTAACCGCCGTAAATGTATTATCCCGCTTTTCGTCCTCAATGGCGGCAATCTCCAACAGATAGGGGATTTTGCGTATATTGGGGCTTTCGGTTTGCTCTTTCAGATTGTACGACGGTTTTTTGCGCCAATCTTTCGGGCTGAAATTGAAAATACGGGTAACGGGGAATTGCTCAAAATTGACATTCCACATATCCCGGTACATCCCCAATTGTATTTCGCTTTCCTCGTAAAAGCCTTTGCGCCCGCTTTTGAAATCGACAATTGCGTTAATCCGGTCGTCGCTTCCAATCTTTGCCCGCATGGTACACGGGCAATCAATCATTCCGGCGTACTTGTAATACGGGTGTACCAACGCAATTTCAACGGCTAACGGTCGTACATCATAATCCAATACGAATTGCGCAAACGCCAATACGTCCTTTTTCAAATCGTCGGCGTAATAAATAAAGTCGTCCGGCAATCGGTAAACCTCAATGTGTTCTTTTAGTTTGCCTTTCAGTCCGTCCAAATCATACGCCCGGTTAATCAATAATTCCTCAAATGCGGCGTGCATAAACGTTCCATACGCCGCCCGTTCGCCTTTGTATCGCTCGGCTTCCTCAATGCCTTTGTTCGCAATCCAATTTATAAGGTGCGGGGCTTTGGGTAATGTTTGGGACAATATGGTTGTAACCGACGGGAAAAACTCCGGGTTCCCGGCGTCGTCATATCGGTAATAATATCGGTGTCCCTTGCTGTTTAACTGCCAAACCTTATACGGGGGTTCAATCAATGTTTTTTCGTCGAAAAACATTGCCGTCATTTCCTCAACCGTCATGCCCGGTATTATCTCAAACACTCCGGTTGGTTTTTCCGGTTGAACCTCAACGAACGGGGGAATAATTGTTTGTTGTTCATCGTTAATCTCCGGGAACATATCCGGGGCAACATTGCCGACGGTTCCCGCAACCTCTTTTACCGGGTCGCCCGGTTTATCGCTCTTTGCTCTCATTACTTGTACTTTTTATATTCTGAAATTCCACATAATACCATTGCGGCGCACATTACCGCCAATAACAATTGCCACGGGTTCCAAAATGCGCCAATCAAACAACATAACCCCAATGCGCCAAACGTAACAATTAGGGCTTTCGCTTGAAATAACCCGGAAAACATGGTTTCGGCGGCGGCTTCCAACCATTCGATAAACTTACTTTTCATTGTTTCCGCCCTCCATGCCAAACAAGTAATCCGCCGAACAATCCAACATTTCGCAAATAATAACGACCCATTCCGGGACAATTCGTTTGGTTGTGCCGTTACACAAATTCGTCATATTTACCTGTTGTGCGCTCTCGCTTGCACCCTCAAAAAGACGGGCGGCAATGTCTTTTTTCAAAACCTTTTTCCCGTTCGCCTCGGAACGGGCGATTGCTTCGTTTACTCTTAATCTCAATGCCATAACTTAAATTTTTTTTGTTAATAACTTGGTTCGTTGCTCTCTTTATATCCGCAATTGCGGCACGTTTTTTCCTCCCAAATCGGGCTATATTCCGGCGGGGTCAAATATCCGTCGCCTCCGGTACGTCTATATTCGCCGTCTGTAACCTCCATTTCCCCGCCACACTCCGGGCAATCATCGTCGCCAATCAATACACATTCCAACAGGGCGTCCAAATGGACGGAACGAACCGGGGAAATACCAATTGCCCGGATAACGTCCACCATTTCCACTACGAAAACATCCCGTTCGTAACAATCGGCGACCGGGAACCCCCAATTGTCGCTTATGTTCTCGATAATCTGTTTGTTGATTAACTCCGTAACGATTGTTTCGGATACTTGGTTGGCTGTTTTCCCGCTTTCGGTCGCCAACATCTTTAATTGCTCACTTTCTTTTATTTTCATATCATTTCCCGGTATCCCTCCGGGTAGGCTGTTAATCTTTTGTTCTGCAAAGGTAGAAAGATTTTTTTAATTACCAAAAATATAATCTTTGTATTGCGAAATCATTTTTGCCGGGTGCGTGAAATATCCGATTTTTAACCTACCTTTGCAATACCGCATTACCAAAAATCGCTCTCGGTTACTGCGTACCGAACCCCCGGCGTATCTGTTACGTCCGGGGGTTCATCTTTTCCAACGCCATTTGCGCCGCACAATAACAAAATCGGTATATATCGCCATAATATCCCGTTTGGTCGGCTATTTCCTCAATAACGCCCGCCGGATATTCCCCAAACGCCACATATTCGTATTGCGTTGGGTCTAACCCCAATGCGAACTCAAACGTAATGTCAATATATTTGTTCCCGACCCGGTTAAATGCGTGGTCGATTGGTATAAATACGTTCGTTTTGCCCTCAACGTATTGCACCCGGTCGGGAAATAACAACGTCAGCAAATGCGCATTTTTATAACACTCTTTGACTACCGGGCGAACCGTCCGGCGTATCAATTCAATTTCCCGTTCGTCGAATACGTCCGCCGCTTTTACGACCTCAACACGTTTTGCGGCGGCGATTGTATCGGTAAAATATTGTCTTTGTCGGTCGGGCAAATCCAATCGTAAGAACGCCCGCATTTCCTCAATAATTACGCTTTCCATATCTTAACCCTTTGTAAACCCCTTAAATGCGACGTGGTAAACGTCGTATTGTTTTCCGGTAACATAAAATTCAATCATTCGGTCGTCGTTACCGACGTCGTTTATTGCAATGGTCGGGTATGGTTCCCCCGGCAATTGGTTAAAACAGTCCTCAATTTCCCGGTATCCCTCCGGGAACTCCGAACGGTCGGCGGCAAAAAACCGGGTTAAACTCTCTTTTATCCGGTTCAACATTTCGTCCCCGTTGGGTTCAAAATGCGCTTTTATTTTATCCTGTCGTCTTAATGCAAATCGCATGGTTAATAAATACTTTTTTGAAACGTCCACGACCTTTGCGCACGTTTCGGGGTTAAACATTCCAATATGCGTATATTCCGGGGGTAATCCCAATTGGTCGGATAACCATTTGTACGCCTCCCGTCGCTTCATTAGTCCACGTTTGTACAACTCATCAAAATATCGGTGCGCTTCAATCTTACATCGGCGCAACTCGGCGTTTGCCAATCGACCCTTTGCCCGGTCGGTTCCCTTATGAACACCCACATACGCCCCGCATTGGGGACAATAATAAATCATTCCATAATCAACGCCGTAAACCTCAATACTATTTTTGTATTCGGTCGGAACGTGGCAATACGGGCAAATTCTACCGCTCAATATTTCCCGTTGTTCCTCTGTCAATCGTATATCCATAACAGGCAAAGCCGGGGTTATTCCCCCGGCTGTAAATATGCGATTGCGTTTAATTCTTTTTGGCGTTCGGTCGCCCAATTAACATTGCGGGCAATCCATTCGTCGGCGGGGTTCTCGGCAATCCATTCTTTCCGATAAGACGGCACAAAGTACGCAACTTGCTTTTTATACGCCCGTTCGGGGTTTGCCAATATTTCCGTCGTGCGGCTCAACCCTTTGCCGTGGTCGCCTTTGCCGATTAAGTCCAACCGCCCAAAATAAAATTCGCCGTTGGCGGTACACGCCACATAATCACGGGCGGACGTTCTTGTTGAAATAACGTTGCCTTTTTCGTCGGTAACGGTGTATTGATACTTTTTGCCTTTCGCTTTCTTGCTCAAAATATACTTTGCCATAATCTTTGTTATTGTGCCGGGGGCGAACCCCCGGCGGGTTATTATCTTATTTCGTACAAACTCAATGAATTTTCGCACAATACCCACGTCGGGAATTTAGGGTTTTGCAGATAATAAAGGTTATCTAATGCCGCCCGGCTTGTATAAAACCACAACCCAAATTTTTTGCCGATAAAATACATATCGTTTACCCCTGTTTCCCGGTATTTCTCCGACAACATTTGTTGGCTGTAAATGATTGACGAAAATTTAACTTTGCCGTCTAACTTGGTTGCAATCTCGGCAATGTCCGTCGCCTGTGTTCTTTTCTTTGTTTCCATATTTGAAATTTATTTGGTTCCGGGAACCCGCCCGGTCGGATTAGTAATAATAAAAGGATATTTTCAAACCCCGGCGCAACTTACAATGTTCGGCGTCTTTGACACAACGGAAAGCACGGCGCAATAATTTGTTCGCCATTTCAACGCCTACTAACTTAATCAAACCGGAAACGCCAACCAACGTGTTAATCTTTTTGCCGTTGAACAAGCCGTTTACTTTGATTTTGAAAGTACGGTTAATTTCTTTTGTTGTATATTCCAAACCGTTGTAAATATCTTCGGGCTTCATTGTATCGCTCTTTTTGTTGCCGGGAAAACGCCCGGTCGTTTTATTAACATGGCACAAAGATAGGGCATTTTATTTTAACTACCAAAAGAATTTTCTTTTATTTTCGATTTGCGGACAAAAAACGGTTCTTTTGGCTCCCCGCAAAGTTATTTTTGGCGAATTTTCATTTTAAGCCACTTTATTTGCCGGGGTGGGTACTTTATCCATTCAAACAAAATAATCGAAATACGGGGCTAAAAACGGGCAAAAACAAAAACGGGGTTGCAACGCTTGGTTACAATCCCCGTTTCCCGGTATTATGAACAATAAAAGTTACTTTTCTATGGTTACGAACCCAACGCCCAATATTTTTGTTGCCGGGTTCTTGCTTACAACATCAATTTGCCGATTTTTGATTTTCTTTGTTTTCCATAAAAAACCTAACCAACGTTTGTATTGCACCGTTTCGACAATCAACAGACTATCCCGGTTTATATGCGTCCCGGTAAATTGTCCGTCCGGCGTGGCGCATCCGTGCAACTCAAAATACGGTTCGACAATATCGACGCATCGTAAAACGGTCGTAACCGTATCGCCGGGCAAATATACAACACTATCCCGGACGGTTGCCCGCAATTCGTTGATTGTTTCCATTTGGGTTGTTGTAACCCGTTCCAACTCCCGGTTCTTTGTCTGCAACGTCTTTATCAACTCCGCATCGCTCGCCCGGTATTTTTCAAACTCTGACAATTTCAGTTCCAAAACCCCAACTTTGGCGGCGTTCAAACTATCTTTCGTTTGGTACCGGGAAACTTCCTGCAATAACGTTTCCGTGTTGGTTCTGTATTTGTCCCTTTCCCCGGTCAACGTATTAATCCGGGAACGTTGCACCCATATAGTGACAACGGCGGAAACCGCCAAAGCAATTGCCGCTATTATTAAATATTTTTTCATAAGATACGTTTTATCGCTTCATAATGAATTTTTGCAATACGTTCACGCCCGGCGTCTGACAACATAAAACGGCAATCTTTTTCGGTATCCATGAAAAAGTTTTCAGATAATACCGCCGGGCAAACCGTATGTTTCAGAATGTAAAATTGGTTTTCTTTGTCCGGGTCGCCGTCGGTATGGTCAAAGCGCATTTTCCAACCATCCGGGGCAAACTCTTTTTCCGCCTCATTACAAAGTACGGTTGCGATTGCATCCGCTTTCGTTTGTCCTACGCTGGTATAACATTCCCACCCGGTGCCGCCTCCGGCGTTCCCGTGAACGCTAAACAAAACGGCGTTGTTGCCGCAATCCGCATGGATAACGTTTGCACGGCGGCAACGCTCCGGCAATGATACGTCGTTGTCCTCCGGTACCAAAATTTCAAACTTTATTCCCTCCGCTTTCAACATCGCCGCAATACGGCGTACAATATCACGGTTAAACTCCCATTCTAACAATTGGGAACCGTCCCCCCAAATGGGGGAACGTTTTCCGGCTGTATTATTGCCGTGTCCGGCATCTAATATAATTATCTTATCCATTTTTATTTTGTTTTATGGGGCTTTTCGCCCCGGTTATTATTCATAAAATTCTGTTGCCCCCTTTTCTAACTCATCCGGTATAAACGGCATACCTACCATTTCTTTGAAGTTTATAATAACCTCAAACAAAGGTTTTCCGTCTGTTCCGCTTTGCAGATAAAAGCCATCATCAATGTTTGAATTAGCCAAAAATCTAACTGACTCGCCCTGCTGAATTGGGAATGATATACTTTTAGACTGAATGTTCTTGGCAATCTTTCTGTTTGCTTCAATGGTTGTTGAATATCGGCTGTTTGGAACTTCCGTTAATGAACCATCCGGCGCAACCTTTGCAGCCCAAAAATTGGCTTCATTAATTGTGCTTGTTTCGTTATATGCCTGCCCGGAATACTGAATTGTTATAATTCCGTCCGCCTCTGCCAATAAATCTCCTTGAACTTTGTTAGGGTCTGACGCTCCGGGGTCTGCCCATGCGTTATTATTGCTAACCAAAGCCAAACCCTTTTTAATGCCCAAAGGTATATTTCCTGCGGTCTTGTTATACGTATATCGGTAACTTGCATCGCCTGCCGGGGTCATAACAACAAATTTTGCATAGTCTTTCTGATACTCCAAATATTTTTCCGAAATATGCGAACTATCTGTTATTACCATTCGATTAAACCACGGGGTTATATCCCCCTCAAAATCATTCAATACCATAGTTGTTGGTATCTGCGAAGCATTAGGGAATATAATTACCGCAAATTCCTTTGCGTCAGTAGGAACAACAAATGTTTTTGTTGCTTCATGGATTCCGCTCACTGCATCCTCTGATATAAATAATTTGTCAGAAATGCTCCATCCTGCATTGAATTGCGGTTGGTCGTTATTGTAACTTACCAATTCCGGTGTTGGTGCTACATTTTCCGACCCGGTGTACTTCATCAATGCAACCACAAAGGCATTTTGTTTGTCTGTAATTTTAACGGTAGCTTTGTAATTTTTACCACGGCAAACAAAGGTGTCAAATCTGTTATATCGCTTAAACAAAGAAAATACGGGCAAATCCTTGTTATTATCTTTAACAATTAGCTGATTATTAGATATACTTACCTTTGCTGCTGTCTTAACTGACAAATATGTATTATCCCCCATATATGTAACATCATTGTTAATTTCCGTTTCGGGTTCGGGGAAAATCAATGTCCTTGCAAGGTTCAAAGAATTATATCCGTAATACTTGTTGTTCATCTTGACTTGATACCCGGTAAATGCCATAAATGCCAACAACGCCTTTCCTACTCCATAGTCTTTGCCTACTGACTGAATCAACACACATGAATTTGCCCCAATAGACAATAATTCTTCATTTGGGAAATTGGTTTCTATACGCAAATGAACATCAGTATATGCTTTGGCTTGACACTCTCCTAAATACAATTCTTTTCGCTGCTCATCGCCCGCCTTGTAGTCAATTTGAACTGCCATAGGATGCCGTTAACGTCCAATAACGGGGTATCTGTGTCGTCAACGAATTCAAGTCTAATCCAACCGTCCTGCGTAATTCTGTTATCCCCATATTGCGTTGGCTCAATATACAAGCCAATTAAAAAGGTTGTTCCTCCGGATATATTGGGGTCGTCCTGCGGGTCAATATCTTGTATAACGAAAGATTTCTTTTGCATATCTTGATATACAGCAATACCGCCTTTTACTTTCAAATCAGAAAACCACAATCGGGATTTTGGATATTTAGAATTTACCAATTCATCATTTCCTAACATAGCCAATATTCCCTCCGCATCTTTTCCCGGAACAACGGATAAATCAGCCTTGTACATTTGGTCGCCATCGGGTGTTTGTCCGTTTCCAACTTGTGCAATGCGAACCGTTCCATCCATACTTCCGACCTCTGTTGCTTTAAATGATTTTTTTGCTATTTTATCATTAAACAAAAATGGAACATTTCCCAAATTTACATTTGCTTCGTCTGTATCACTATCGTATTCAATAAAGAAAGGTTTTTTAAATCGTAAATTCTTTGTCTGCAACACAATATTTCCCTGCTCATCGCTTGTTGTTAGGCTGCTATCAATAGTTTTATACCACGGAATAAAATCCCACGTATTTTCATTCTGAATAGGCAAAAAAATACCTGCAATCCCATTGCTTGTAACGGTTATTGGTGTATTTGCCCCATCAATACTTTCTCCGGCTGCCGGGCTAATTATTGCTTTGTAATTGGCTGCCCCCGGTTCTTGTATAAGTTCCAAAATGATAATTCGGTTATCCGATACGGGCGGCAATGTCTGTTGAATTGTTTGGTTGTTGTCATCTGATAAACCAACAACAAAGTTGTACTTTTGTTGTACGGGTCTGTATTCAGATTTACCCCCTTTTGTACCTCTTGGCGGTTGGCATAGAATAACGCCTTAATCTGCTCGTTTGTCTTTCCTGCTGTTGCCGGGTGCGCTGTTTTAGACAATGCAATAAAAGCCGCATTTTGCTTAATCATACGGTCAAACTCTGTTGGGCTTATTGGGTTCTTTGCGTCTGCCAATCCTGCCGCCAAACCTTTTTCTTTGAGTTTTGCCAAATCTACGTCCGCTAAATCATTCTGAGCAAAATTACCGTCCTTTGCTTTTTTCTCAAAGTCTTTTGCATCAACATTTGAAAGGTTTTTGCTTGCCCCGCCCAATGCCGCCAGCGTTGCGGCAAACGCCGGGGTTTTTACATACTTATCCAAATAATCTTTAATCCATTGTTCGTCCGCTCCTGCCGGAACCCACGGAATTTGTGCTGCATCATTAATTTCAATCGGCAAATATACATCAACCCACATTGCGCCCTGCCTATCGGAAAGAAATGTTCCTTTCTGAACTACTTCAACGCCCAATTTCTGTTGGTTTTCTGAAATGTATGTTCCGGTAATTGCTTTCGTGTCGCCCAAATAGGTTTGTGTGTAAACTTGCATTTGCCCCAATCCTAAAAGCGGAACGATATTAAACAACAACATATCGTTCTGAATCTTACAATTGGTGCAAACCCCTTTGTTTACCTCAAATTCAAACGGCTTACCGCTTCCGGTAAAAATCGAACCTTTGACGTGTACGGAATCCGCCTTAATTGGGGCGTTGTTCTTATCCCGGAACATCATCATAATAATTTGGCTACTGCCTGCTGATAATTGCTTTAATTGTGCCATAATCATTTGAATTTTTTCTTGTTAATACTATGTTTATCATTAATCGCCTTTATTAGCTTTTCGGCTTCTTCTTTCGTTATACACTTGACTATTTCCGCCGCCATATCTATTGCCTCAACTGCATTGCTTTGTTTGAGTTCGTAATTCTCTTTCATGCTCCAACCCTCCCTTAATAGAATACCCAATGTCAGTAATACAACAAAAAATGGAATACTGTAAAAAGGAAAAACCATAAGCCCCAAAACATCAATCATCAATACGTATAAAACTAAACGCAAATAGTCTATGATTTTTTGCCCGGTTTTCCGCATCGGGTGGCTGCTTAATTTTTCTTTTCTCGCTTTCACGGCTTCGTATGCCGTCCAAAAATCAAAGAATGTCGCAAATACTACAAAAACACAACATACAAAGATTATTATCAAACAAACTTTCATGTCGTGTTGAATGAAATAAAAATACTTTTCCATCGGTCTTTTTTGTGGTGCGGATTGTTCCGCACCGGGTTAAACTTTGCATATTTTGATAAAATATTTTTTTTCAAATATTCCCTAACAACAAAAACCTTTGTTGGTGTTACATAACAAATAACGGGCTTGCGGTCGTGGCGAATATCATACGCCATTGTTCCCAACTAAAAATTTTATCCATATCGTCCATAAATAAAGAGTTAAGGGGCGGCGGTAAACCGCCCCCGGTTAATTATTCTACCAATGCGGCGTTATTTACTATCACGTTGCCACTTTTTGCGGTTGGGCTTCCGCTATCCGTGCAATTGTTCAATTCAATACGGGCGTTCGTTCCGCACAAATACCCATATTTTGAACCGTTCAAAGATATACAATTTACGAACTTACCAAAATTTTCATCCTTCCCGGACTTATCGCCGGAAACGTAATAATTGTTTGCGTTGTTCTCGCAAATGCAACCAATCACGAATATTTGCGAACCTCTGCCGCCCTCCGCCGCCGTTGCGCTTCCAACTAATGCGATACCGTTATTAACCTGTTTACGGCAATAGGCGTTATATATCGTATCGTGGCAACCAAAAGCGGGCGTTAATCCGGCTTTTACGTTGTATTCAAACAATCCGCCAATAATGGTTGTTTCGCAACGTTCGTGGTCGCTATATCCGTCGTCGTTATTGTCGTGGCTCCAACAATCAATCATCGTTGCAACGGTATGTTTCGCCAATGCCGGGTCAGTCGTTGTGCTGTGTGCGTTGAACCCGTCCCCGGTACTCGAACCGCTAAACGCCCGTGCCGCTTCGCATCGTATCAATTCCACACCAATTGCCGCCTCCCACGACCACGCACCGCCGCCAAATGCGTATTTTGCTGCGCAATCAATCGCCCGTCCGCCGTGGCAAAACCTTAACGAAATTGAACCGTACCAACATTCAATATTAACCATTTCAAAAGCAACGGAACCGTCATTGCCGGAAATACCGGAACCGCCCGGAATGTAAACCGGGTTGGTGGCTAACGTTGTACCCTCTTTGATTTTGACGTACAACATTTGTGCGTCTGTATCATAAAAGAACGTGTAACCCTCGGACGTTTTCACGGCATCCAACGACGTAACACGGGTTATCTTTGTGCTATCACAACGGTACGTTTTCCCACGTTGTAACGGGTGGCGTTCGTTGTCCGGTATCAACGTACTTTCGTCGAATACCTCATGTTGGAACAATTGGAAATGGTCGGCAGCTAAAAAGGACGACAACGGGGTTTGGTAAACGTTCGTTGTACCCGCAACTAATGTTCCGCTATCAATTTTTGTTCCGCAAATGATACGGTTAACTAATCCACGTTTACCGATAAGACGGACGGAACGTTGGTTTGACTTGGTTTTGATATTCAAACATTCGGTCGTGTCCCCTATCAATATAATTGTTGTATCAACGCCTGTTTTGGAAAATGCGGCGGCAAACGTCGCTAATGCGGCACTTTCCGTCGTGCCGGGGTTCGTGTCGTTTCCGTTGACCGCATCCACGTAAACAACGGCGGCGGTTGTGTTTACAGTTGTCCCGCGCTTTATGCTTTGGCGTTCCCATTCGCTCAATTTGTTTATTTCGCCTTTTGTCAAATAGTTGTCGCCAACCGATATTGCCGCACCAACGCCACGAATTTGGAAACGTATCAATATACGGGTTGTATTCTCCGGAATTGTGCCGGAGTGAGTACAAAAACCGCCTGCACTTAATTGTAACGCTAACCGGGAAATCTCGGTTGAATCATTGTAAAATATGCAATACATTGCGGCAGTGGTTGCACTTACAACCACATTATCCGCACCGTAACCGATAACGTCGCCAATCTCAAACGGACTATCCGCCAAATTGAAATCATATCCAATAAATGCAGTAGTTCCGGCATTGTTCACCGTATAAGACAACGTTGTGCGTGTTCTTACAACATTCATTGCTGAACCCTGTAAATTAAATTCGTTGTAATACGGGGCGTAATTAATTGTTTTAATGGGAATATCTTTTACCTTTTTCCATGCGTTCCATGCGTTCCACGCCTGTTTTGCGAACATACCGAACGGGGTTACATCTTGACCCGTCCACATCATACAACGGTAAATCGTTAACGGCTGTGTACCTTTTCGGTTGTCGAATGTTACACGGCAACAGTTGGATAACGTCGAACATCCGGTTGCATTGTAAAAAGATACCCAACCGTCAAATTGCGGGTCGGTCGTTAATTGAACGGCTGAACTAAAGGCACCCGGCGTTGTAGGGTCAAATGCCACATTTAACAAATGACCTGTACCCGGCGCACTAATTTTCATTAATGCGTTAAGATAATCCGTTGTTGGATTATATGGGAATTGCGACAAATCCAATAAAACCCCTAAAAACGAACCCACGGGCAAAACAATACGGTCGGCGTAATATTCCGGCATTCCTGCAACTAAAACATTTTTTACGCCCTCCAATTCATTAATATTCGAACCCGCCTCAATAAACGGGTCGGGGTAAAAGTTGGTTGCGTCCCCCATACCGTCCGGCAAACCCATTCCCCCGGTTGTCGGAGCTTCAAACAATACATTTACAGACGTGGCGGTTGTTTTGGAACCGTAAAAAATCGTAAACCCGTAATAATTTTCGGTTGGCGTTACGGTTTTCGTTGTCCCGTCGGGCGTTAACGTCATGGTGCCAATAATGTCAAATGTTCCGTCGGCTTTAATACCTTGTATATTTACCGGGGCGTTGCCTCCAACGGGCGTTAATGTAAATTGGTATGGTTGACCCGCAACCAAAAAAGTACGGACACGCAACGAATTGGCATTTGACCCCAATGCGGGCGTATCGTTATAACTGAAACGCCCGGTTGCGTTTATTTGGTTAACGACATCCAACAAAGAGTAAACGCCGTTGGCACTTAAACCGATAACATATTTACCCCAATTCGCCGTACTATTGTACAAAATGGCTAATTCGCCGGGGTTTACTGTTATGTAAGTCGAACCCGAAACAAAACTTACGTAATTTCCCGCCGTATAAGCGACATAAAAAACATTCCCGTCCGGTGTGCCGGGGTTGGTATTTGCATCTGCAATACCCGCAAAGGCTCTGTTGGCTCCAACTGTCGATACAATTGTATTCAACACGTTTTGAAGAATTGCCCCGGTAATCTCATTGTTTCCGTTCGTTTTGATAACGGCGGCAATTGCGGCTTTTAATTCTGTGTAACCTCCCATAATTGTTAAATCTTAAAATCGTTATTAAAATCGTTGTTATAATCTCCCTTGCTTCCGGGTGTAATATATCCCCGCCCTATCTTTTTGGCAACGGTCGCCGTGTCAAATTCAATTTCAACACTCGCTAAATCCCCCTGCGTCTGCCATTTTGGGGTAATTAGAAACGTATCGCAATCGTATTCCCTGCCGTATTTATCCGTTATGTGTATATAATCAGCCATACGAATAAAACGCATAACATCGCATAAGTATTCCGGTGCCAATATAGTACATTTGAACGTCTTTACCGAAATTTGTTTTTCCGGGAAAAAATAACCGTCCCTTTTCTCGCCGTCCTCTTCAAATTCATAATCCGGTTTTCCTAACTCGGTACAAAGATATAACATGTTTTTGAATGTCGGATTTTTATAAACTATTTGTCCGGCGTCAAACACTAAATTTTCAATGTCCCACCAATCAATTTTCAAATAACCGGAAACGTCCTGCACAACCGTAAACATTTCAGAATACCACGTTTGAACGTCATCAGATAACCGCAAATAATAAATTCCGTCAAACTGATTTAACGGCATGGGTAATATTGCCGGGTATAATATTACATCATATCCCAACGACTGAAACCGGACAACTTGCAATCCGGTTTCCCTCATGTATGTTGTTATATTTGCAATTTGTTTTCCGGTTTTATCATATAGAATAACAGACGTAACAGAATTTGAACGGGTATTTCTTATTATCTGAAACGGCAATAATCTATCAGCCGGTGCGAACAATGGGTATATTTGCCCGTATGCGTAACTTTTACGGTGGTTCTGCTGCTCTATTGACGTGTACCACGGCAATACGCTTATATTGTTATTCTGTATCATATTTCAACGTTGCTTTAATGTTTCGACTACACAAATTTACGCTCAATTTATCAACTTGACCGTTACCGATATACGTTTTTATTAGTTGCATCGGGTTTGGGTCGTCATTTGCCGGAAAACTAAACGTTTGTTTCTTCTTTCTCTCAATACCGTATGCGTAAACCTCGGAACCGTTTATTGATACACGACGGGCGGGTAAATCATATAACCAATACGGGGATTGCAGATTGATAAACGCCAAATATCCGTTTTGCAAAAAGTATTCGACCCCGTTAATAGTTTGGCGGGTAAATGGTAATATCCATTGCGACCCGGACGTTGGCGGAACGGCGGCAAACAAGGCGAACCCGTCCGAACTCATATTGCCGGGGTTTAACAACATCATATCAATATCGGACGTAAAGTTTGATATATTAATTTCCTCAACCTTTCCGGGCGTTACATACTTGCTTATTACTTGTATCGGCAACCCTTCAAATGCCGCCGTAACGTCGTCCATCCATTCAAATTGGTAACGTTCCGGCAAATCGACCTTATCAAACGAATATTCCGACGTGTTGAACGCCCACGGTTTCCCGTTGCGCAAATTCAATTCCTTTGTCAAATCGTGGCTTAATATAGCCCCGCCGGAATAGGAACCGCCATTGCGGAAATATTGGATATGTTCGATTTTAAATTTGCCGTCCTCAATGAACCAATAACATTTAAAACAATCCCGTAACATATTGGTAAATTGTTGTAAGGTCGTCGGGGCTTTTTGTGCGGGTTGCTGATATTCCCCGTTTATAATATTGGTTTTCTGTGATACAAGCAAACGGAAATTCAACCCGGATATTGGGTTGTTACCGCTGTATAAAAATTGACTGTATTCCGCCGTGGCTGCGTGTGTTATACCCGGTGCAATCTGATTGAGCAAAACGGATATACAAGACGCAACCGGGAACGCATCCCGCAAAGTATATGCTTTTCGTGCTTTTTCCTCTAATATCCAATCCATCAAATAAAACCCAAACCACAACGACGCATAACGCCACGTTGACCGGGCGATTGGATAAAACGTTTGTCCGTATATGGAATAAGGCGGCGCAAAATACTTTCCGTCGTCCGCTAATCCCCACTCGGTCGGGGTATCTGAAAAGTTGTTTGAAATAAACGCCACGTCGATTGCGTAACCAATCGCACGCCTATAATTACGGTTATTATCAACTATATCATCGGCGGGCAATGGATATGTATTAAGGTCGTCGATTTTCTCCACGTCGCACAAATACCGGGCGTATATATTATAACTTTTCATATCGGCGTGCATTGTACCCGTTGCGCCGGAACCCTCAACAGCGGTTAAATCAAACTCCAATGTATCAAAAGGCGACGTTGTAACCTTTGTATAACGAAACATTGCCGTATCATCGGATTGTTTGCGTATCTCGACCGCAACAGCCCCAAACGGTAAACCGTCAATTCTTTGTTGCGTAATATAGATATAATAATTTACGTTTAATTCCGGGTATAATTTTCCCTCGAAAACGTCTGCACTTGCACCCGTCGCTATTCGCCCGGTATAAAGCCCGGATATTACCGCCGGGGAACCGTGCGACGTAATTTGTATTTCTTTCAAAATATTACATAGTGCAAAATGATAGGTTTGTATTAGTGCGTTTTGGTCGGTCGTGGCGTTTGCGTCTTGTTCCCAATTCGTACCGCCCAAAAAACAAGAAACAACACTATCCCCCGGAACGTATATTTGAATTAATGGACGCTTGTTTATCGTTATCCGTTGGATTGTCGGGGCTAACGTTATTAAATTGTATTCCTTTTCCAATCCCGCCAACACGTCGTTATAATCGTCGATTGCGTCCGGTTGCACAACAACCTTTTTATCGTAATCGGTAAACGTGCAATCGGTTTTCATAAACTTGCCTTGAAAGTATTGGAACCATGTACGCCCGCCGTCGTCGCTCTTTTCAATGCAATACAAAAATTCATTGTCGAACGATTGACGGTTTATATAGTCGTAATCATCCCGGACAAAGGTAATTTTGCCGGATAATTTGGCACGATAAAACCGTTGGTTGGTTTCTAATTCGTACTCCTTTGCCAAATCGTCCTTATAAATCGGATGCACGGTTTGACCTTGTAAGACGTTCGGGGCGTCCAACGTTCCCAATCTCAACCATGCCGTCCTATTGGCGTATTGCGCTTTGCTTACATTAAACCGGATATATGCGGCATTGCTTGGTATGTCAAATTCCGTATTTGTGGCGGACGGGTTGCTCCCCCAACCGCCGATAATCTTTTTATTGCTATCGTAAAATGCGCCCCCGGATTGCGTGGTGAAATTCTGAAACAATTTGCGGGGGTACACATTCCCAACCGGGACAAAAGTACGGGTATAATAGAAATTTGTACTATTCCCGTTTATGTTCCCGGTTATGTGACTTATCGACCCGTTCGCTAAAAACGCATTTACAAATGAATGTCTATAAATCGGGTTCATATCAATTTTTAATTTTACGTGTCAAATTCTTGTAAACCTCAATAACATTGCCGTTGCCATCGACGTAACGACGGCGGCGGTTTTGTTCCTTAATCTCCCTTACATCGTCTTTTAAATCCCGCAAATCCGGTGCGTTATTTTGTTGAACCGTTACATTAATGCCGTCGGTATTGTAGGCATTAAGGTACTTTTGGGGGAATGTTCCCCGGTTCAAACTATTTATTACGTCCGGGATTAAACGACGGAAACGGCGGGAATTACGTTTATTGATAACGGCGAAAAATTCGCCTCCCTCGGCACGTCGGCGGGTTCCGTCCGGTTTCGTTCCTAAATCAATATCATTTCCGCTTTGGTGCGAACCGCCCTCCAAAAGTTCAACGGTACCGTCGCCGTATGTTTCCGTTCCTCCGTTTCCTCCGGTCTGTTTTGCCAATTGCGCCGCCTTGATTTTAGACGCTGCAAAACTCGCCCACATTACGGCAATTGCAGGTATTGCAAACGGGAAACCTAATTGCGACCATATCAGCGCCGTTGCTGTTACCATGTTTCCGATTTGCTGCAATGTTTGTATTGCTGCCTGCTGTTTTTGCGCTTTCTGTTGTTCTTTCAACGCTTTTTCTTGGTTTTTCTTTGCCAAATCCAACTCCTTTTGCGCTTGTACAACATTATTGGCGTACCCGTTTGCCCTTGCTTCCAATTCTGCATCCAACGCCGATTGTGCGGCGGAAACCTCTTTATCCGCTTGCTCAACGGCTGCATCTGCTGCGGCAACACGTGCCGCCGTGAATGTATTTAACGCATCCAATGCGTATTGCATAGACGTATTAATTGCCTCTTTTTGGTCGTCGTCCAAATTAAGCCCAAACAAACCGTAAATGTCTGTTCCTCGTTCCTCCCCTTTGGATTGCTCAATTTCTTGGTCTATTTTTTTAATAGTGTTTTGAATTGTTTGTACCTCAACATCAGACAATTTATTGGCGGCTTGCTGATTTAATTCTAAAACCTTTTGCAAACGTTCCTTTTCTGCTTGCAAACGGAATTGAGTTTTCCGGGCTTCTGAATTTCTCAACAAATCAAACTCCGATTGTGCCAACGCTTGTTGTTGGTCGAATATCTGTAATTGCGCTTGCAAATATTCGTCCGCAATTCCGGCTCCCTTTGCGTCAAAACTTGCATTAATCGCCCCGGCGTCTTGCTGTTGCCCGGTCGGTTTCTGTTGGTTCTGTAATAATGCGGTTTGTCTTTCGTTTTCCAACAACTGCATCCGCAATTGTCTTTCCTGCTCGCTTCCCTCTTTGACTGCTTGCAAACGTAATTCAATGCTTTCTTTCTGCAACGCCAATTCCTGCAATTGTCGGTCTTGTTCGATTTTCAATAATGCCTCGGTTTGTTGCTGTTCCAACGCCGTAATTGTGGCGTTTATCGCTTGGCGTCCGGTTTCGTTCAAATCCTTTTCGGTCTGCAATTGGTGTTGTAAATCCTCAATTTGGCGGGAATACTGATATTGCGTTTGTTGGCGACGCTTTGCCCATTCGTCGGTTTCCAACTGCAATTGTGCATCCTGCAATTTTCGGGTTGCTTCCAAATTCTTTTTATATGCCGCTTCAATTTGCTTTGCTTGTTGTTCTGCTGCCTTTTCCGCATCGCTTTTACCCCTTGGCGTTACGGTTGGGTTCTGTGTCGTTACGGGCTTATTGTCTGTTTGTGGCGTCGGGGTATCTCCAACAGAAACCGGGATTGTTAACGGTTTTATTTTCTTTTGCATACCATCCAAACCCTCTTGGAAATTTTCTGTTATGTCTTTAACTTGGGCTTTAACCAAATTTCCGTACGCTGCTGCATAATCTGCCAATCCTTTTTTTACTTCGTCAAAATCTAACGTAAACGCCCCCTTTAATGCGGTTCCGGTTGCTTTGACTATATCAATAAAGAATCCAAACAAATTTCCCAACGTATCAAATGTTGTTTTGAATCCGGCAACAATCCCATTCCAAATTGCACGTATCAAAACACTTTCATTGTATAACTCAATCAAGTAATTGACAACATCAATAACCCCTTTTATTATCGCCGTCAATCCTTGGTTAACAAAAACTTTTGCCTGCGTTGTCAACGTTTCAAAATTTCCTCCGGTTGCGTCAAACAATCCGGATAATGCGTTTTGCAACTCAATTTGGCTTTGCAATTGTTCCTCCTGCAATTGCGCCAAAACTCCGGCTTTCCCTTTTACTTCATCCATGTTTGTTGAAATATCTTTCAACGTGCGCAAATACTGCAATCCGGCGTCCTCTCCGGGACCCCCGAATATATCTGCAATTGCAGCCCCGACCGTTGCCGCATTATCCGGCAATTCTGCCAATTTTGCGGAAACGTCTTGTATAACATCGAACGTTGTTTTGGTTCCGGTCTGCAAATCTTTTTGAACTTGTTCCGACGAAATACCGATACCGTCCAAAGCCGCCGCCGTCGCCGTCGTCATTTCACGCAAACGCAAATTTGCCTCCTTAATTGCGTCAACGCCTTTGTCCGAAAAGATACCCATTTTGTTTGTTTGGGCTACAATCGCAACAAATTGGTCTGCTGATATTCCAGCCTCTTTGAAATATGCCGGGTATTCTTTCAACGTGTCTAAAAATTCCCCGTTCGCATCGGCTCCGGACAAAAAACCATCCTTAACCAACTGCAATGCCTCATTTGCAGAAATACCAAATTGTTTTGATAATGCGTTTGTTGCAATCAATGTTTCCCGGAAATCTGCGTTGAATGAATCGGCGACGGCTTGCACCTCATTTCTAAACGCTTTCAAATCATCGCCACTTTTCCCGGTAAATTGTTGCGTCAATCTCGTTGCCTCAACTAACCCGGCGTTATAATCGTACCACCATTTAAACGCCGCACCCGCCGCCGCAATTCCGGCAATCGCCAAAAAAACCGGGTTTGAAAGTAATCCCAACAAAGTTTTTCCCAATGCTTTTGCCCCGTCGCCAATAGCTGTAAAAACGGCTTTACTTTCAGCCCCGCCACGTCCTAACGCCAAAAGACTTTCGCCAAATGCGCTATTTAAACCTAACGTTTCTTTTAATTTGTCGCCATACGCAATAATTGCGTCGGACGCCTCCGTATAATTTCCGACGTTCAATTGAAATTTCCCGGTTGCTTCCTGCAAACGTTTCATTTCTTCGTATATTTCTTTGGTTTGTGCAACCAATTTTCGCCCCTCCTCGGTGTTTTCCCGTTCGGCTTTAGTCATGTTGTTTAAATAAATCTTATTCAATGAATATTGCGCCGATAAACGGTTATAACTACCCTCGGCGGATTGATTTATTTTCACAATCAGTTTATTAATTTGGTTCGCTTCCTGCTGTGCCAATTTTAACTCGGCTAACTTTTTGGCGTTCTCGCTTTCTGCAAACGCCAAATCACGTTGCGCACGTGCCAAACGTTCCGCATCGTCTGCGGCTTTCTTGGTTGTGTTCCTGCCGTCCTCGGTTGCCCCGGAAACCTTTTGCAGAACCGCCGCCAACTGAATTGCTTCCGCCCTAATATTTTTCAACGCATTTGTATATGCGTCTGAAAGTTCATCCAATTGCTTTATCAAATCAGTAATCGAATTATCGGGGCTTACCAAATCAGAATATTTAATTGGGTTGTTGTTATCTGCCATATATCCGACTATTTGTTTTTGTTATTTTCGGGCAATTTGCCCTACAATCAATTTTCTTTTCTCAAATGTATAATTTATCGTCTGAAAAATAAAACACCTTAAATCGCCTTATTTTGGCTTTTCCTGCTTGCTTTTTTTCGCTTGCTCCTTAATGTATTCAAATGCGTTGTAATATTCCAAAACGGTAAACGATTTTGGGTTTACGTGCAAATGTTGGGACAACATCAAACACATATTTTCAAACTGCTTGTCGTATTGTATTTCCACGCTATCCGACCCGCTAAACGATTTGGGTTTTGTATAAGTCAACAACAACGTCGTAATATGGTCTATTTCTTCTCGTTTGTCGCTTTCGTCCCCCTTTATTATCGCATCCAACATTAACATCGTGCGTTGCTTCAATTGGTCGTAATACTCTTTAACCGTGGCGTCGTCGAATAGTTTAGGAAAATACAATTGCAATTCTTTATCTATTTTTTTTTTGACCGCTTCCAATTGGGCGGTCAACTCGGCGTTCGGCGCATCGGCGAATAAATCCAATACCTTTTGCAAACCGTCCGCCGTCATATCGTTGTATTCGGTTCCGTCCACGGACTTAACCAAACAGGCAAACGCCAAATACTTTGGCGATATGGCGGATTGGACGAAATAAACGTTTTGCCGCAAATTATCCAATTCCTTTTCCGCCAAATCCGGCTTTTCCTTTCGGATAAACCGAATTGCCTTTTCAATATGCGCATCCCAATCGTTCAAATCCGACCCAACCCCGGCGTCGATAAGCAACATTTTGTTATATGCGTGAAATCGCAAAATCGGCAATTCGTCGATACTGTCGTACAACACAACCGCCCGTTCCCCTATCTTTGTCGTTTTCATAAGAGTATGCGGGTTATGACTGTTGAACAAAACGGAACCAATAACAATGCCGGGTTCCCGGTGCATATAGCAAACAGGACGGACAAAACGACCCCCGCCCACCATGATAAGCAAAAGCCGCAATTGAACATCTTAACAAAAAAGTCGTTGCCGTGAACTTGGACGTACTCAATAACGCCCCACTTTTTTAACAGGGTCAACAGGAACGCCGCCACGGTTGCCACGACCAAAACCCAAATAATGAAAGTTACCATATCGTTAAATGTTACAAGGTTGATTAACTGACAATACACCCTCAAAGCGAAAACCGCCGAACGGGTGCATTAAAAATTGATTATCTATTTCGTCCAACGTAAACCCACGGTACACGTTTTCCGCCAACTCATAAATCCGGTTTATTACAATCGTCCCGTCTTTCAGCCAAAAACCGCCATTTAGGACGGTCAATATTTCGTTCTTCAATGCCTCGGTATTCCGGTTGTTGAGTTGACCGGGGTAAACCTTGCGCAAATCGAACCAAACAATAAGGGAAAACGGGGCTTTAATCTCGCTTTGCTCTTTGGGAACCCAACCGACCGTTTGCGGGTCGTCTATCCAAAAGAACGAAAAATTGCCAATATTGGCATCCGGGGAAACGTCGATATAATCATTGTCGCCTCTCCATTCCGTCCCGCCCGCATATACGTTCGGGGTATAATAGCGTTTGCCCTGTATCACTTTGGCGATACGTTGCGCCCGCCCAAATGCGATGTCCAACCAATCGACGTTATCCATTAACCCGGTTTGTATGTTCCCCAAAACCCGGTCGATTAAAACCGGGTTGGGAATTATAGGGGTTGTTCTCTTATTCGTTGCCATATAATACGTTTTTTGCTTTCTTCATTAAGTCCGGGAATATATATTGCCAAATCAACGCCGCAATATTTTCGTCCGTCAATCCCAATATTTGCCGCCCGTACTTTTTTATTAAGTCCTCCGTTTTGAAATCCGACGCTTTTATTTCAAACTGTTTGTCGCCGACTTCCAAAAAAAACGACGCTTCAAAATCCCCGGTATCCCGTAACGTTACCCGGTTTGTCGGTTGTCCCTTTTCCTCCTTTATGGCTATCGTCAACGGCGAATACGGGGCGTAATCCATAATATCCACGCCCAAACGGTTAATACCTTGTTCAAACAATTGTTCCTCGGCATTCATATCAACAATATAGGCGTCATTGTCCCAAATGATTTGTTGAATGTATGCGCCGGACGATAACCCGTTGTTGAACGTGGCAACCCGGTTGCGTAAATCCTGTATTGACTTTAACCCCGCCATAATCTTACGTTGTCCGGTATTTTACACCGTGGTTATTACAAGTAAGGCAAATACGGTCGATACCCTGCGTATCCAACCGCAACGCCTCGTATGCTTTTTTTAGGTCATAACCCAAACCGCCGGGGCGACCCTCAACGTTGCCGTCCAACTCGTAAAGAATTTCCATCCGGCTTGCGTTTACTTGGTTCCGGTTTACCTTAACATCGGGGTTCATTGCCAACGTGCGCAACATGATTGCGGCGACCTGTCGTTGGATAACCGTTTGGAAAATCTGCCTTTCCTTAATGATAAAATCCGTTAGGTCGCAACCAACGGTTATTTCGCAATTCAACCCGTAATTCTGCGTATTGGTGTACATCGTCAACGCAATATCCCACAACTCCGGGTATTCGTCGAATGTTTCCGGGGCGTTCATCATAAACGGGGATACCTGTAAATACTTGGTTATTTCCCGCCAACGCTCCAAATCAACGTAACCCGTACACGTCCCGCACGGCTCCCGGCTCCAATCCTTTGTCATGTTAATTGCCTGCATCCCGGCGGGCAAATCGTTTTGGTTGTAACAAAGGAACCACGACCCCCCGGCGTTGTTTCCGGTACTGATATACGGTAAATAACAATCTTTCAACGGGAACCATTGAAAACCGCCGTTTGTCTGCGTAAAATTCAAATCAAACGTCTTTATCGGGTCAATTTGGGACGAATGGAAAAGATACATACGGACAACCCCGGTTGCGCCCGTCATTTGCAACCCGATTTGTTCGATTTTCATTGTTACGCCCATAGAACGAACCGGGACAATTTCAAACCCGACTAATTTATGATTATTCGGCAACGTCGCCCGGATACGTCCCGCACCGTCAAAGAACGTGCGCCGTTCCAATAGGTTCTTTGTTTCCTTATCCAATCCCTTTATTTGCGTGAATGTTTGTACCATTTGCGCAATACCGTTACGGGTCAACCGCTCCAAATAATCGGAAATGAAATTGTACGGTTGCCAATATGGGTTGCCGTAATCGTCGTTGTAATCGTCGTTAAAATCGCTTTCGGTCGGTTCCTCGTTTTGGTTGTCCCGTGCCGCAATCCAAACTTTGTTGTTGTGTCGAACCTTTTCCCCGGCTTTGTATTCCCTTATCATATTCCAAACCGGATATTGAAAAACGAAATCATCCGGGACGATTGCCCGGACATTATCCAAAGTAACAAGGGGGTGCGCTCCTTGAAACGTCAAACCGCTTTCCGTCTGCGTTAAATTGTCGTCTATCGCCTTTGCCGGGTCGTATGATTGTTCCCACCCGACGACGTGCAATAATGCATCCTGTATTTCTTGTAATCTGTACATCTGCGTTTGAAATAAATAAGGGGGCGGGGATAACCACCCCGTCCCCTCGGTTTAACAATTCGTTATGCTCCGGCGTTATACGCTCGCACCTCCGGCGGAAAATTCCGCTGCGTTGGTTACATATACAGGCATACCCAACGGTTCGTTCGGATTGCGGGCGGCAATCTCGGCTTTGATAATTGGGTTTGCCACGGTATCCGGGTTGCTGTTGTAAGCAACCATATACGCCACGTCAACGGAAAATCCGAAATACTCCTTAACGGCGCACGTCAAATCGGCGGTTGCGGCGCCCATGATTGCGGACTGGTCGCCAACGGCGGTGTAATAGTGCGAACCAACGGGCAAATCAATGTACGGCAAACGTACAACGTCCCATTCGTGGAAATTCGCACGGGTGCGGCGCAATGCCTCACGGTCAACACGGGTAAGGATACCAACATTACCGTCAGCAACGGCAAACATGGTTCCCATTTTGTCCGCTTCGTCGGTTACGTTGTTCGTGTAGTGCAAAACCTTGTTGTCGTACTCCATGCGCTTGTTTACGTCGTTGTAAACGCCATGTTGCGCAAGTTTACGGATAAGGCTATCAACCCCGGCGTTGGCGATAATGTGGATATATTCCGGGTAACAGTTAGCCCGCATAATCGGGTTAATATCGCCCAAAATCTCGGTCGCCATTTGGGTTGGAACCTGTACCACGTTGCCCATATTCGTGTAGTTAAGCAACGTTTTGAACACCTTTGTTTTGTTTGCCTCCAATGCGGCAACGGCTCCGACGTCCAATTTGTCCGCCAAAGCCCGGCACGTCTTTTCCATTTTGCGCAAAAAGTCGTGTTCGTAGGAAATTTCGTTGTTCATGTATGCGGCGGGAACCATTGTAAAGCCAATGGCATAAGTCGCCCAAACAACCGTTACCAATGCGGACGTATTTTCATCGTCAGCGATAACGCACGAACGGACATTGCTAACCTGTACATCGCCGTCGTAATTGATAACGGGTACTTGTACCGTGTTACCAATGGACGCAAACGCACGGTCACGCAAATTGGGGTTAATGATTGAGGACGGGGCGTTGGTTTGCTCAATGAAAAAATCCAATGCGCCATACTCACACGGGCGGGTCATATTACGGTCTAATTCCGGGTTTTCAATCCGCCAATTTTGCAATCTTGTTGCTACTAATGACATAATGTTAAAAATTTAATTGTTATTAAATGCGGGTTTACCCTTTACCCGTGATTGTTTACTTTTCCGGCAATGCGGCAATATTGTTGTCCTGCCATGCCTGTTTCATTGCGGCGTCGAACTTTTCGGAACCCGCCGTTAAACCCTGCGCCATAAGGTTTGCGGCGATTGCTTCGTAAGCTTCGACACGGGTTTTTGCGCCCGTTACGTCAATGGTTGTTCCGCCACCACCGCCGGAACCGCCCGCCGGGGGAACCGTTCCGCCGCCTCCGGCTTGGCGTCCCTTATCCAAAATACCCATTGTTTCCAATTCCTTTGCCAACAGGTCGCCGGGGGTGTACGGGTTCAACTGATTGTTCGGGTTACGCATAATTGCGCCGCTTTCGTCCTTAAAAGCAAGGATTTTACCGCCTTTTCCGTCGTCGATATATTCGGGGTTCATACCCTTAATTTTGTCGATTGCTTGCGCTAACAAAACCTTTGTTGCGCTTTCGGGCAATCCCGGTTTGAATTTCAACCCGGCGGTTGCGGTCTGCAATGCACCCTCGATACGAACGCCGAACAACTCCGTTTGGAAATTCTTTTCGGCTTCATCGTACTTGCTTTTGAGGTCGTTAAACTGCGTTGTTACCGCCGTTAAATCGGCTTTCGCCTGTTTCAACGCCTTTGCCGTTTCCGCATCGGTCGCACCGTCGGCAATTGCCTTTTCCAAACGTGCCTTTTCTTTCGTCAGACTGTCGATTTGGGTTTGCAATGCGCTTGCGCTTTCCGCTTTGGTTTTGAACTCGGCGACCACACGTTTTGCGTAATCAAACGTCTTTTCGGTTCCGTTCTTTGCGATACCGGACGCCGCCAAAATATCGGCATCCAATCCGCCGTAAATTTCGCCCGTCTTTTTGGCGATAACGCTATTTTCGTCGTTGGCGGACAATGTTGTAATTGCCGCAATTTGTTCGTCCGTCAAACCGGACAAAGCCGCATTTGCAATTAAAATTTCTCTCGTTAACATAATATTCTTACCCTTTGAATTAATTAAGTGCGATTGCTGCTACTGCTCCGCTGTTTGCGTTAATAATATGAATTGTGTATTTTGGCGAATCCCCGGTTGTGTCAACCAACCAACTAACAACACGTGCATGGCTGATTTTCTTTTCAACCTCTTTTGTTACCAAAATTACGTCGGTAATTGTTCCGCCCTCAATACATTCAATCAACTTTTTCTTTGTTGCGTCATCCAATGCGGCGGCGGTTGTTGTTACTTCAATAACCAAATTGTCCTGCTGTGCAATCTGTGCCATAATCGTATTTTTTAATTGTTTAATACTCTGTTACTTTTTCGCTCCGGGTTTGTCCTCGGCTTTGGTTTCTTTGGCGGGTTCCGCCGGGATAACTCCCGCCGCTTTCAATTCCGCCAAAATTTCAGCCTTTAACTCCGCTTTTTCCTCGGCTTTGGCTTTCGCCTCGGCTTCTGCCTTTGCCTTTGCATCGGCGGCGGCTTTTTCCTCGGCGGCTTTCTGCTGTGCGGCGGTTCGTGCCGCTTTTTCCTCGGCTTGCGCCTTGACGTACTCGTTGGGGTCGTGCAATACGGTAATCGTGTAACCCTGTTTTTTCAGTGCGTCCAAAATGCCGTTTTCAAAGGACTTTTTGCCGAACTTTTGGATACGGGGAACGGATAAGCGTTTTCCCGTTTCGCTGTCAAACTTGCGTACCTCAATAACGCAATGATACAAATGTTGTTCGTTGCTCGGTACAATGTAGTTTTCGGGGGTGACGTAGGTAATTGCGACGTCCTTTGTTTTACCCTCGGTTGCTGTTTTTACTTGCATACTCGTTAAATTTACTTGTTATTATTGAAATCTTTTGGTCGAATGGTATTTGCGTTCCAAATTCCAAAATGTTTGTATTCTCCCGTTCAAACCTGCGGACAAAGTTAGCGAAATTCAACTTTATACGCAATTCATTCTCCGGGATTAAGTTACGCCCGTACAAATCCAATACCTCGTTCCGGGTCAAATGGCGGTACGGCTCCAATTCTGCCAATATCAACATACGCTGCAATTGGGTTGGGTTGTTCCGGTACTCCGTTTCGATAATCTGATTTTGTAGGGCGTCCAATTCTGCCTCACTTGCGCCGCTTTCCTTTGCCGACTTGTAACGGTTCCGCAACTCGCTTACGTCGTACAAATAGAACTCCGTGCCGTAATTGACTTTTGCAGATACGAACATATTGCCGTATCGCAATCGGCAAACCGTTTCATCGACGAACTGTTGGGCGGCTTCAAAGCCTTTTTTCACTCGGTTTAATACCGTGCTTTGGCTCTCAAATGCGGCTTTAACCTGTTGTTCGTTGAATGCCTCCCGTTGGGTTACTTCCTCGTTTTGTCCGACGACGGCGGTAATAATGTTTTCCCGCAATCGCTTTTCTTCCTCAACGTTATAATCCAAACTTGTACGGTCAACGGTCAACATTTGTACCGGGTTCCGCAAATCGGGTTGTTTGTCCCCGTCCGGTATCGGTATTTCAACAAAGGAACCCGCCCCGGTAATCCGTTTGTCGCCGCACTTGGGGCAACGCATCAATAACCCGGCTTGGTCTAACCTGTAATACCCTTGTTTGTCTTTCAAAAATCCACCGTCGCAATAATCGCCGTTTTCGGCGTTTGTAAAATCGCACGATTGTTCGTAACCGGAATATATCGGGTACGCCCCGTACATATCCAAATGCCGCTTCGATATATGGAAAAACAAAAACCAATCCAACGCCTCCAATTCTTTTGTTAGCGGGGATTGTTTAACGTCCGGTTCTCGCAAATTCATTGGCTCGTTCCAAAAGAAACGGGCGGGGCAATAGCGCAAATCGTGTGGGTTATCAACCAATAATTCGCCTATGTTGCCGCCGTCGTCCTCTGCAAATACTCTGTATCGTTCATCGTCAATAACTGCAATACGTTTATCGGGTTGGCGGAAAATTATCCAATCCATAACCCCGGTTGTCCGGTTTGCCTCAAAGGTTATGACGCTTTCGATAGGTAGCCAATAAAAATACGGGGTCGGGTATCGGTCGGCGGGGTTTTGCTCGGCGGGCAAATCAACTATTAAGACGCTGTTTATTTCCGTCTTGAAAAACTCCCAACCTTTTGTATTCCAAATTTCCGGCTCCTTTAATACATCTTGGCGGTAATACTCCCAATCGTCCCGTTGTTCCGTGTTTTGAAATTGATAGTTGAACGCCGGGTTACGACCGTCGAAAATACGGCTTAACTTATCAAAACAAATGCCCGTTACCTCGTTGGTACGAACGGGGTAACGGAACAATGTTTTGAAGATTTTGAATTTATCGTGCGGGATAAGATTTTGAACCCATGCCAAAAAATCGGTCGTGGGTAAACACATTAAGGGCGTTACGTTGGTTTGGGCGTGAAATTTAATGCGGTTTTGGTGTATGACCGCTTTATTTATCGTCGCCTTTTTCCTCGGTTCCGTTATTTCCTTTCTTATGCGTTTTATATCTAATCCCATTTTCTTTGCTAAATTCAAAAGGTGTTTTTTCGGGCAACTGCCAACCGCCATTGTTAGGCATCCGCAACAGGCGTTCGGCGTGGTTAATCTCAAATTCTTCGGTCGTGTTAAGGGTCGGACACTCCAACACGACCTTTGTAACTTTCGCCGTCATTACTCTTATGCGGGTTTCAAATCCGTAAGCGGGTTAAACGCCGGGACAACAATCGCCAAATCGTCCGACCAATTCGGCAAAAACGACCATTGTATTGCGTTGCTGTCCGGGGCTTCCAATCCGCCCAACGTCTTATCGCCGATAAACAACGAACGTATAGGTATCGGGTAATATGTACCGTCTGTACTCCCCTTGATTGCGCCGATTGCGCCGTTTTCGTCGAAAATGAAGATACCCAAATTGTCGCCCCAACTTTCGCATTGCATTTCCTTTAATGCCTTGATAACCGCTTGCGGGGCTTTGCGAATAACTCCGGTAAACGGGGTCGGTTCACGTCCAATGATTTCTTCGACGCCTCCCAACGTTTCATTACCGCCTCCAAAGGTGCGGGCGGCTCCCGCCTCGGCGGTCGGGGCTTGGATATACGGCGAAACAACTACTTTCGTGCTATCCTCCGCCGATAACAGGGGCGTCCACGACGCTAACGCCGTAATCGCTTTTTCACTCGTAAAACTGTTTTTGCTTCCGTCGTCTTTCAAAAGACGTTGAAAAGCCACTTTCTGAACCTGTCCGAAACTTTCCGAACACTTAATTGCGGGTACATCGGGCAACGCCGCCCCCGCCGGACATTTACAAATCATACTTCTTTGTTTTTAACGTTAAAAATATTGTTACTTTCTCCGGGGCTGTCCCTTTGCCCTCTCGTTTCGGTTACAAAATTATAAACTTTTTCCCGGATAATCTTGCATATCTCAAAAATATTGCTAATTGCGTCGTCTTACGCCTCGGTTTGCGTGTGCGTATGGCTGTATATTGCCGTCCGCAATCTCCTTTTCATATATCCCGGTCAATCCGTCCTCCGGGTCGTCGTGCGTATTGGCTCCGAAATTGCGCAAAAATCCGGTTACATGGTCGTAAACGGCTTTGTACCGGGTTTCCCAACCGAACGGCATAATTATATGTTGATTAACCATTGCGGACGCTGTTATTATCCGGCTTTCCTTGTTGCCCCCTTGATAAAACGGGTCGGTAATCGCCCGGACTTTCTTTTTGATAACCTTTTCATAACCCGCACCACCGTTGTTGCTCTCAACCCACGCTTTTTGCGTCCCGTTCCGGTTAATCATCGCCGGGACGGTTACGGTTGTAACGTCCGTATTTTCGTCCGTCATTTCCATATCTGTAATAAGGGCAAACAATATCGGCTCCATGCGCTTTGTTTTCTCGTTGAAAAACAGATTGTCGGACTTATACACGTCATACGTTGCGGCAAACAACAGGTCGTCGCCTTCGTCGGCAACGTCAATGTATGCGCCGGAACGAATGTACGTGCCGTAATCGGATTTTTCGACCCACGTTTTGAAAGGTTGGTACAATCGACCCTCGGCGGAACCGGGGTTGCCTTGATACAGGCATTGAAATTGCACCGGGTCTAATGCCTTTTGCGCTTCCAACTTTTGCTTACTGTGTCGGCTTTCCCATAATGCCGCCCCCGGTTCCCGTAGGTCTATCTCGGTCGGTTCCCCGGTTTTCAACCCCTCAAAGTTTATGCGCACCCACGCCCCCGGCGTTACGTCCTCCAAATCCGCCCAACACTTAACATCAATAATCGTTTCGCCGCTCTTTTCAATGCGCCCTATCAAATCGTCGTCGTGCCAACGGGTAAATACAATCAATTCTTGACTATCATTGTGTAAACGGGTGCGTACAACGGTCGTGTACCATTTCCACGCCGCCGCCCGTACTATCGGGCTGTTACCCTCGGCGTAATCTTTATACACGTCGTCCAATATCGAAACGTCCACGGTTTTAGACGTCAGCGAACCGCCACGACCGACGACACGCAACGACCCCTTACGCCCGACCATTTCGATAACATCGGAATTGCGCAAATAGGTATTCGCCATTGTTACGACGTTCGACCCATTTAAGTACGTGCCGGGGAATAATTCACGATACCGGGGCGTGTCGATTATTCGTTGAACGTCCCGGTTAAAATCCCGTGCGATTGTCGCCGCATACGAACCGATACATATTTTGCGGTCGGGGTCTAACCCCAACATAAATGCGGGTAATTTGCGGCTTGACCCCTCCGATTTGCCATGTTGCGGCGGCTGTTGTACAATCATCTTTCGTATTTTGCCATGCGCAAACATATCCAACAGGGTATAATATACAACATGAAACGGTTCCAATACCAAATCCGGTTGCATATACCGGGCAAAGTTGATAAGACGTTTACGGGCGGCGGCTCGCACCAATTCGCCGGGGTCTGCCTTGATTGCCTCGTACATCTTCAATAATTCCTCGTTGCTCATGGTCGTACAATTTTATCGGGTGTAACTATCAATTCGCCGGGCTTTTTCGGTATCCAATTCAAACACGCCGTTTCGCTCCTTATCCGGGAACGGTTCGGGGTAAACGGACAACGGCAACAAATCGGCAATCTATTTGCAACATCTAAATTCTCATGGTCGAAATACCAAACACCGTGTCCGCAATCCCCGCAATAATGGTTCGTTTTGGTTACAACCTGTTTAACAACATTCATTCGCTTTGCCATTATTGCGCCCCTCCTTTCTCGGCGATTGTCTTTTGAAATTCGGCGGACTGCAATTTGTCGGCGACGGCAAACAACAGGTCGTCCGGGATTGCCTTAACATCGTATTTCGGTTTATCGTCGTCCGTCCCGGCGTTGTATCCGGGTATCTCGATTTTAACGGGCGCATCAAATCCCAACATCTTTGCCCGGCGTTGTTGAATGTTCAACAGCAAGTCCAAAAACCGGGGATTGCCCGCCGACGTTTCAACGGTCGTTTCGTCATACCCGTAATATTCCGGGTCGCCGTCGGTCGCATCCGTTTTGATAGGACGCCCCCGGTTGGTTTTCTCTTTGGTGCGCTGCTTTCCGGTTTTGGATACCTCCCACGCCTCCCACGCTTGTTGCTCCATTTTATCCAACTTGCGCAATTCCTGCGTAACATATTCGTCGATTGTTTCCAACCGTTCCCGCTTCCATTCGATAAGGCATTGTTGCAAATCGTAATAAACCATTTGAAAGGTTATTGTATAACCCATTCCACGGGCGGACAAATCCCGGTTCAATGCGTCCGCAATTTCCCGGTACGAATAACCACGCAAAAATAAATCGGCACAAAACCGAATGTCATAAATTCGTTGTTCCTCGGAACGTTTGTTGTAGCCTAATGGCTTCTTTCTCTTTTTCATCGTCTAACCTCTTTTAATGTCAAACAGGGTTCAAAATCTGCCTTTTACGCCTTTTCGTCCTTTGGCTTGGTTCCTTATCGGCTCCTTTGCCTTTGTTCTTTCGTTCCGGGCTTTATCCTTTCCCCTGTTTACCTCCTTAAAACGTTGCTTACCCTTTGCAAGTTATTTGCACGGAATTTCCATTTTAAGAGGCTTTATTATCTTAACCAATACTTTCTATATCTCGGCGGTTATCTTTTAACCACGGGGCAAATTTACGGCTTTTTCCGGCACATTGCCAACCGTTTGTTCTCTCTCACATATAAACGGCAAAACCCAGGCTTTGTTTCCGGGGCTATTGCTCTATCGTCCTATTCCATTTTCATACTTTCCGTTTGAGCAATGAAAATGCGGTTCAACTCCTAATGTGATTTTATACGTATGCCCGTCTTTGGTTTCTTTCAACGCTAAACATACCGGGCGGGGTTTCCCGTTTATCGGATATTCCGGGTTAAAATAACGACACGTCCCGCATATCTTTTCGGGCTTCGATTGTCCGGGGCAATTACTTTTTCCCATTGTTGCCCCCTTTCCTTTTGTTCTTTGCCCGGCGTTTATCCCGTGGGTTCCTTTTCGGCATTTCGACCCGGTGTATTTCTACTTTGGAACCGGGGAACATCTTGCCGAAAAATTCCGCCATTGCTCGCACCTCCTTTGGGACGTCGAACGCCTCCGGCTTCTTATGCTCCGGGCAAATCCCCCGAACCGGGCAATTGTCGCAATCCTCATTCCGCACAACCTCGCCCGGCTTATCGGCTTCTTTGAACCCGTGCCAATTGTCCCTCCGTGCGGACGCTTCGGCGAAATTCTCCATTGCTTCAACTGCGACTTTCGCCAATATGTAATCCGGGGTATCGTTAAAATGCGCCTCCAAAGAATTACGGTTGATAACCTCGGCAATCTCTTTCAAAAATTTTTCTCTTTTGTTCATCGCTTTATTGATTTTTAGGTTTGTACTCTTGGCACGGCATAACGCCGCACGATTGTTCGCATTTGAACGCCTCGCAATAACCGTTCCCGTTGACATCCTCGTTTGTAAAGTTGGCGCAATTCCCGCATCCCTTATCGCCGGGTTCTTTCGGTACGCTTACGCCTTTCGGCTCAAACTCCCGGTTAAACTCTCTTTCCGGGCGGGTTGTCAATCGTCCGTCCGGTTCCCGGACAATGTAGTACGTTTCCGGGGCGTCAATGAAAATGCCGTTGCCGTCCGGGAACGAATAAACCGCCCGCCCGTTTGGGGTTCTCGGTATCGTCATGGTTCCGCCTCCGGTAAATCTCAACAGGTCGTCCAAATTGTCCCGGCGTACCTGTATTGCGTCAACTTCTAACAACGTGCGGCAATATCGGGTTCCCGCCGTGGCGTCCGGCTCAACTAACCGGGTGCGGATTTGTTCCGGGTATTCCGTCGGGTCGTACTCGACGTTGAAAACAACGGCGGCGTCTAACGTGTGGGTAACTAACAAGCGTTTCCCCAATCGTCCGGCGACTGCCTGTTTTAGTGCTTCAATTGCGTTTCCCTGTATCTCGGTTGTGTCAACCGTGATTTCGTAACGGTCGGGTTTTTCCTCGACCTCCGGTTGGCTTTTGGCAATATCGCCAATCATAACCAACAATTCCGCATCAAACGGGTTTAACTTACTTTCTGTCATCGCTCTAATTTTTTATTCGTTCTTACTGTTTTCGGATATACCAACCGCCAAAATATCGTTTTTCGGTCGGTTCTGTTGTACTTATCGCATTGCCTACCTATTCCGGGGCAATCTTCCCTTTGGATTTTGCAGCGAACGCAACGTTGCGTAAATATTGCGGGGTTGTTGTTGGCTAATCGTGCATCCGCTGCCGTCCATATCTCGGCAATCAATACCATACCCCGGTAAACGCAACGTTCGCCGGGGTTGTACTCTCTGTTTGGGTCGAACGGTTCGGGTTGCTTAACTCTCATTCTTTGCCCGCTTCGTTTACATAGTCAAACAATGCGTCCAAATCTT
>ERZ1673698.660-NODE-660-length-47895-cov-23.751819_pt1 | contig 47895 bp, 35 predicted proteins | sample MGYA00580228_ERZ1673698 | MGnify/ENA primary metagenome ERZ1673698 (study PRJEB41218, sample SAMN15661768) | gut metagenome | host: Homo sapiens | place: Canada: London | collected 2015-08-20/2019-03-30 | study: EMG produced TPA metagenomics assembly of... | reverse complement strand
AGAGTTTCTCTTAACTTCCTATTGATAGTGCAAAGATAAAAGTTAACTGAAAACGGGTCCGCGCTGCGGACCATCACCTCCGCTCTGATCACGACACCTCTTATGACAACTATGCTCTTGCAGTCCGTCCGCGCGCTGCGGACCGACACCTCCTGCTCTTCCCCCTCCGCGCCGCCGCAGAGAGAGAGCCAAGTATATATAGGAGGAGCCGCGCCTATTCCGGCACGGCTCCTCTCTCTTATTGCAAGTGATTGCTATTTTCTAACGAACTTCACTGTCTTGACCGCACCGTCGGCAACGATGCTGACAAGATATGTTCCGCCAGCGAGAACCGACAAGTCGGCATTGCCCTGTGCGTCGGTTTCCGCATTGAGCACCTGCTTGCCGTCGAGGGCGAACACTGCCACCGGCATACCTGCCACGCCTGCAGAAAGCACATTGTCGACAATCGTGATGCCATCGGCAGCAACACTGTCCACACCGCCCATCGGAGTGGCATTGTAGGTGAATGAGAGAACCGGAGTCCAGTCGGACGTTGTCAGCTTACCGTCGACGTAGTAGTTGAACTGCGCGCGCAGGAAGTATGACTTGCCGTCCTCCAGCTTCTTTGACACCATCTTGACGTCGCTGAGCATCGGAGTGCAGAACGTACCCACAGGATATGTTCCGTTGTAGGACGAACGTGCGGGGAATGTTTCCTTCTCGCTGATTGCGAAGTGGGTCGACGCCACGCCCTCCACCGGCTGTACGGCGACAACCTGGTCGGCATGGAGTGTGGTGCCGCTGGCAGCCGGAGTGACAAACGTAGGAGTAGGTATGCTTGCCGCCTTTGTTGTAAATTCAAAGACGTCGGTGGTTTCCGTTCCGCCGTTCACTGTAGCGATAACCTTGGCATAATATTTCACGCCGGCTGAAAGCACATACTGCGGAACGGCAAACGATGTAGCCGTTGTTGTCTCATCAATCACAACGCTCTGGAAATTCTCCTGATTGCTTACGAGCAGCTGATACGATGTGCCCTTGCCGAGATCCGACCACGAGATTGTAGGAGTCAGCTCAACGTTCCCGCTGCCGTCGGCAGGCGAAATCAAGCGGAAGATGTCGACCTTGAACGACTCCACTTTGCCAGCTTCCGTGTCGGTAGCGTTGTTGCCGCGGGCAGTGACAGTCCAGTAGTATGTCACGTCGGGCTCAAAGTTGCACATGCCAGCCGACGATGCCGCATTTCCGTTTGCCTCGAAGCGAGCCACGACGTTTGTCATAGCCGCATCGGTGGCAATTGCTATTTCGCTCACTTCGGCAGAACCGTTCCACTTGAACTGGAATCCCTTCGAAACCAATTCGCCATTGACAGGATATGTCATCACCGGCTTCTCAGAAGCCGTGACCGCAGCGCCTTCAAACACCGCGCTGTACTCGTTGCCGTAGCGGTCGAGCACAGCAACGGCATAGCGGTAGTTGCCGAGGTTGGCGTCGGAGATGCCGAAACCTTCATATTTCGGAAGCTCAGCAGGAATCTCGAACGATTTGGTGTAGGAATTGCCGATCAGATATTGCGCATCCTTATAGAAATGCTTGCTGTCGACGTTCGACGGCACGGCATAGACGGTGAAACGCACATTGTCCGGACCGTTCCACGTCAGGGTGCGGCCGCTGCGAGCAACATTGCTTACTGAACCAGGATATGCCACCTTTTCCCATGTTGTGGCAGGAGTGAGCGCCTTGGTGTCGAACACCGTGTTGCGCAGATAGCGGAACAGCGACAACCATTTGCCGTCGACGCGCTCACGGCGTGCAGAGAGCGATTTCCACGGGAAATAGACCGTTCCAGGGCACTCGCCCACCACGTTGGTGTGGGTCATCGTAATCTGGTCATAGAACTCAGACAACGGGCAGCTGCTGCCCTGCGTGTTGCTCAAGTCCTGGCTGATGAAGCACTGACGGTTGAATTTGGCAGCCGCCTTATACCACCACGGGGTGATTTTTGCATAGTCGGCAGCCGAATAACCGATTCGCCAGTACACCTGCGGCGAGATAAAGTCGATAGTGCCTTCCGAAAGCCACGCCAACGGGTCGGAGCAGATGCCGTCATACTGCCAGTCGCTGCCAGGGCATGGCTCGAGGCCATAATCGTCGGCATGCTTTCCAGCCACACCTGCAGGGCCGATGCCGAAGCGCACCCAAGGCTTTGCCGCCTTGATTGCCGCATAGAGCTGGCGCACCATGTCGTTGACATTCTCACGACGCCAGTCCAATTGCGACATTGTGCCGCCAGCGGCAGTGTATTTAGCATAGTCGGCAGCGTCATAGCTTGCCGGAAGACCGTTCTGATAGAAATAGTCGTCAAACACCACGCCGTCGACGTCATATTTGCTGATCAGGTCAATTGTCACATCGATGATTCTCTGCTTCACCTCCGGGAGAGCCGGATTGAGGATGGTCCATGTTCTTCCGTTATTCTCCCACTTTATCAACCAGTCAGGATGGCTGTTCTCATAGTTTTTGTCGCCGCCGGCATTACCCCAGCCCGTGCTGTAGGTAGAGTTGATGTAGCGGTAAGGGTTCATCCAAGCATACACCTCGATACCACGTTTGTGGGCATTCTCAACAAGATATGCCATCGGGTCGAACGCCGGAGCCTCACCGCGTGTGCTGGAAACGTAGCTTGACCACGGCTCATACTTTGAGTCGTACATAGCATCGCACATTGTACGCGCATGGTAATAAATCGTAGTGAAATTGTTGCGCTGCAGCGAGTCGAGATTGTTTTGACAAATTGTTTTAAGCAATTCCGCATTGTTGACAGTTATCGGGCTCGACGGCCAGTCGGCAACATACGCCGACATCCACGTGGCTCTCTGCTCACGCTTCAATGCCTGCGCCTGGAACGCCGCCGACAACAACACCGCCGAAGCGGCTGCAGTCATTAAGATTTTCTTTATCATATTCGTTGTTTTGTATCTTCTTTTTAAAGCAATAGCCGTCCCCCTATTGCTTGACAACAAAAAGGAACGGCTATTGATGTTTTCTATACAGTCAGGAAACCGTTAGAACAGTTTCGTCTTGTTAGGATTGATTACGATGCCCAGAATCTTGTCGGCAACGACAGGCACACTGACAATCTTGCCTGCGGCATAGTCGTAGTATTTCAAGCCTGTTGCAAAAGCCGAATTGTCGGCGGCAGCCTTGTTGAATCCGAAGTAGACGTTACCAGTTTCCTTGTCGAGAGCCATCTGCGTGCAGTATACACCCTCATCGGCTGTAGAGTTCATCGCATCAGCCATCATGAGGAAGTCGTGGCCTTTCAAGAAGCCTTTCTTGTCGACAGTCTCGTTGTCGGCAGGCAATGGATAAACATAGAATCCGTCGCCGTCGCCCCAACGCCAAACGTAGAGAGCCTTGCGGGTCTCGTCGATAGTGAATGCTTTAAGCTTCACGTCCTTAAGGATTATACCATACGGAGCTTTGGCAGTCTTGTAATCGCTGACAATGTCAGTGGACTTGAAACGATAGATACCGTTACCGTTGTAGCACTTACCCCACCAGTACATACCCTTTGAGTCCTTCTCGATTGTTGTGCTGATAGCACCGTAAGCAAGACCGCGAGAGTAGTAACCGAGCTGGTCGTTCTTCACCAAGTATGTGCTGCTCTCCTTACCGCCACGGGTGTTGAGCGCAGTTTTGCGCAAACCGGTGTTACGGTCAGAGTAGATCAGGTCATTTCCATCGACAGTTCCGAAGAACGGGTCGTTGAATGCAGTCTGACCAACGTTTGTAACAAACAAGTTTGTAGACTTGCCGTCGACAGTCATCACATTGATTTTACCGTCGCCGAGCACGCCGTCGGCATCGTTCACGTAAGTGTACTGCTTGCCGGCATCGAGGATATAAATCCAGCCCTGTCCGTCGGCATCCTTATAGTACACCAAGTTGAACGGCATATTGCCGCTGTTTACACCCATGTCGAACGGAAGGTTTTTTGTGCCTTCAGGAAGTTCGCTGTCAGGGATGACCTTCATCGCTTTGATGTTTCCGCCCACTGTAGCGAAATAGAGAGTCTGATACTCCTTGTCGGCACCAACTTGAACGTTTACATAGCTTTCCTCAAGCTGGCGGTTCTCACCGTCGATGTCGAAAGTGGTCTTCAGCGTGATACGCTGCGAACCGATGTTCTTGAAGTGCACCTTGCCAGGATAGTCCACCTTGCCATTCTCATCGGCATAGCCGACGAAAGTAGTCAACGGGTTGCCCTCAGCGTCGAGAGCGCCTTCCGGGAATGTCCATTCATATTTCACCTTCTTGTTTTCAGGGTTAGGCAGGAAGATGTTGAACTCCACGTCAACGTCGTTGATTGACAAAACCTCAGCCGACTGGCTTTGGATTGACAGCACCGGAGCGATGTCGTAGATCATGATAGGATATGTGCGCGAGCCAACGCCGTCGATTGTCAGTTTCACCTGATAAGTTCCGGCTTTCTCGAATTTGTGCACAGGATTCTGCTCCGTTGAAGTTGTACCGTCGCCGAAGTCCCAAGAAGGATTGCCCTGCTTGTAGGAGGTGTTGGTGAACTGAATGTGGGAAACCACATAGTAGTCCTGACCATATTGAACCTGACCGTCGGCACTTGGAGCCACAGCGTATGTGAAGTCCACATCCTTCGACGGGAAATCCTTGTAGTCAGGATCCGGGTCGACGCACGACGACACCATCACCACCAACGCTGCAATAAAGCTGATATTCAATAATATTCTTTTCATTTGTCTTTTTCAGTTTTAATTAGTTAAGCTCAATTTGCTTGATGCCCGACTCACCGGTTGTGTAACCGCAGTGACCTTCGGTGTCAAACACCTTGAATACAAGGTTCAAGCTGTATTTGCGTGAGAAGTCAACCTTGTAAGCCTTGTCGGAAGTGCTGTAGATCCAGTCGGTGAAAGGAATCAACGAAATCAAATCCTTGAACACCGGCATATACTCGTCGCGCACTGCAGTGACAACGCCACCTGTGTTGTCGTCGTAGCGGCAGAACACCCAAGGCGAAGACTTGTAGACGTCGTAGTAGGTCTTTGAAGGGTCGGTTGCATCGGCAGTCGCCACTTCGTGATATACAGTCTTTCCGTCGACAATGTCAGTGTAGTATTTGCCGACAACAGTTGTAGCGTCGGTAAACCAAACGTCGCTCTTCTCAGTGCCTTCAGCAGGAACAAGAGAATTGAGGGCTGCCTGGTCGAGAGCCGGATATTTAGCAATCACACCCTGCACCTGCTCTGCAGTGAAATCGTAGTTGATATACACACCACGGAGATCGGAATAATAAGTATTATCCTTAGTCAGGTAGTCAATCACTTTGTCGGTGAAAGTCTGCTTGAAGTCGGCAGGATAGTAAGAATCAAACTTCTTCTGATCCCACGTTTCAGGAGTAGCCCATGTTACAGATTTCAAAGTCTGCGAAGTAGGAATCTTAGTGTCGAGCTGCCATTCGTGACCGTTCCACGTAGCCATGGAGTGAGGGAACGAAGCCGTCATTGACGTGCGGACAGTGTCGCTGACGTTTATAGTCTGAGTGTACTTCAAAGAAGAAGTCAAGCCAACGGTAGCGGCAGCCGTTTCGTTGAGCACCACTGTCTCCCAAACCTCAGAGTGGTCGGGAGTGTGATCCTTGTCAGTGTAGTATTTACCGGAAATCTCGATGCTGTCGCCGGCTGCAGCCACAGTGCTGCCCACCGACCAGGATACAGTAGGCACAGGCTGACCTGCATCCATGATGTCGCTGAACGGATCGTTGGTCTCGCACGATGTCATTGCGATCAAAGCGAGAGCAGTGGCTCCTAATTTATATTTCAAATTCATAACTTAAATTCTGTTTAGTGTTAAACAATTATTTGCCGGTCAACGAAGAACGTACGCCAGCCTCCTCAGCCCAAATCATCGGTTTGCGAAGCCACTCGAAGTTCTTGTAAGCGCCGAGACGCTCAAGTTCGTTCTTGTTGTACTTCTCCTCAGTCTCTGGGTCGTAGTTGATACGCTGAATCCAAGTGTTCTCCTTCTGCGCATCGGTCAAACCGTCAATCCAGTATGGAGAGTAGAGGTTGTAAGGACGGCGGAGTTTCGGATAAACAATTTCCTGGTTTGCACCAACGCCGTGGTTGTTACGGTTGTTGCTATAGTGGTAGCGACGCATGTCGGTCCACTGCTCAGGCTGCATGTACATAGCCACATACTTCATTTCCATCAAGTCACTCAAAGAGAACTCAGACGGGTTGAAGAACCAGTGGTGGTTACCTGGAGTCGATGGATCCGTCACGCCCTTTACTGGCATCATTATAGTTTTTCCATTCTCATCTTTTGAAGGCATTGACGCATCGTCAAGAAATGCTGCCACAATGCCGTCCCAATAGAATTTTGACCATGCAGATTCTCCAGCCTTGTCGCGATAGTCAAGTTTCGTATAGCCAGACGCTGTGATATTGCCAGGATACATCTGCTCTGGATATTTTTTCTGGAATGCCTCCAAGTGACGCTCGATGTTTGCGCGGGTAGCCTCTTTTGCAAGCTCGCAAGCCTTTGTCTTGTCGCCCTTCCAATAGTAAGCCTCAGCCTTGATGAAGTAAAGCTCCTCCATTGTGAACAAAGGCACATAGGCATCGGTAGAACCGGCATAAGCGCCAGTGTAAAGGTTAGGATAAGCGTTGCTTGTGAACTTCGAGTTAGGCACACCGATATTGTTCTCCAACCAACGAAGCTTATATGCAGAAGTCTCAATGTTTGTTGCTGAGACAGGGCCAGTGCGCGGAGTGAATAGCAAAGCGGCACGAGGGTCGTCGGCATAACCACGATGATTTACAAAAGAACCCTCGAGATTCGCATTGCCCTGATTGAACACACCCATGATGTCGGCGAGCATAAACTTAGAAGGGACAGCCGCTGTCAACAGGTTGGCACGCGACTCCCAAGCGTTGATTACAGGCTGCGACTCACTCCACGGGCAGTTCTGCTGCTGCGTGCCGCCGTCGAAGTTGTAGCGAGGCTCGCTGCCGAAGAATGTGCCGTACATCGGGTCGGCTTGCCAAATCTGGATAGCCTTGTCGGCTGCGGCGATGATAGCGTCGCAGGTAGCGGCTGAAGTGTTTACGTTAGGAATGTTGCGGAGCAACAAACGAGCCTTCATTGCATAAACCAGACCTTTCCACTTGTTGAGATCGCCGGCATATACGCGGTCGATTTTCTTTGTGATGTTCTGGTTGCCCGGAGCCTGAGTGTATTCAGGATTCTCGAAATCGGCAGCCAACTGGTCGCACTCGTTGAGCATCCAAGCATAGATGCTTTCCTGAGTGTCGTAAGTAGGCGAGTTCGACTTGTAGGCGTTGCTCAAAGGCATATCGCCGAAAGCGTCGGTTGTAAGCTGAGTCGACATCAAGCGGATTGCACGAGCAATCAACTTGTAGTTTGGCGAACCCACATTGTCGGCGTTCGTCATCAACTCGTTCACGTTGCGGCCAATGTCATAGAAGTGGCGGCGCCACTGCGGGTGACGGTTCATAGTCAAGAATTCCCAACCGCTCTTGTAGCCATAAGCACCGGTTGCCGATTTGCCTGTAGTTGTGAGGCACTGCGACAAATAGATGTAGTATTCGGCATGGTCGTAGTTGGTCTGTGCCGCATAGTAGACTATTGTCGGAAGTCCTGTCTCGGCGGTGATACCCTTCGATTTGTCAGAACTTACGTTATCGTCGAGCATGTCGGCGCAGCTGGTGCCGAGGACACCAACGAACAGCGACAATGCCATTATTTTGAATTTATTCATACTGTTCCTCGTTTTTTAGAATGTAGCACTAAGTGAGAAGTTGAACGAGCGTGCAGTCGGCACACTGTAGTTGTCGATGCCGGCAGCTCCTGTACCACCACCTGTACCGGCAAGGATCTGAGGATCAGTTCCGGTGTATTTGGTGAGCAGGAAGAGGTTACGTCCAGTTGCAGAAACCTTCAGACCCTTAACCGGGCATTTCTTCGAGAGGAAACGGCTGAGGTCGTAGCCCACAGTCACGTAGCTCAAACGGATGTAAGAGCCGTCCTCGATGAAGTTTGAAGACACTGCATTATAGTAATTGTTGACGAAGTTGCTGTCGAAGAGCACCGGAGTGGTGTTTGGAGCATAAGTTCCGTCGGCTTGCTTAACCACACCTTTCACGAGCACTTCGTGGCTGCGGTATTTTGTCATCAAAGCCTCCATACCGTTGCTGTTCAAGCCACGACGGGTAACGTTTACAACGTCGCCGCCACAACGGCCGTCGAACAAGAAACTAACAGTCAAGTCTTTCCAACGGAAGTTGGAACCGAGACCGAGCAGGAAGTCAGGCTCACGGTTACCGATCAAGTTACCCTTAGCCGGGTTGATGAGCGGGTAGCCGGACTCGTCGCAGATAATCTGACCGTCGGCAGTGCGCTGGTAGTCCTTACCAGAGATTGCAGTCGTTGACTCGTTGAGATAAGCAGAAGCGAAGATGTCGCCATACTGACCGCCCTGAATCTCAGACACGCCTTCAGGAAGCGAAACCACTTTACCGCGGTTGAACGAGAAGTTGGCGTTCACAGTCCAGTTGAAGTCCTTATTGCGGATGATGTCCTGACCGAATGTAAGCTCAAGACCCTTGTTCTCGATAGAACCCTCGTTACGAGTTTGGAGGATAGTACCTGACGTCGGCGACACACGCACCTGTACAATCTGGTTGTCGACAGTGGTAGAGTACCAAGCCACATCCAAGCGAGTGCGAGAGTCGAAGAAACGCAAGTCGGCACCAATTTCCCAAGAGCTTGTCATCTCAGGCTCAAGAGTGTTGGCAACAGCAGTTGTTGCGTCTACACCCCAACCACCGTCAGGGAACAATTCCCAGTTCTTATAAGAAGTGGTGAAACGGTAGGCAGGAGCGTCCTTACCAACCTTTGCCCAGTTACCACGGAGTTTACCGTAAGAGAACACCTTGTTGCTCAAGTGGAACAACTCAGAGAAAATCAAACCACCGGTTACCGATGGGTAGAAATATGTGCAGTCAACTTGTTTCAAAGTTGAAGAGCCATCATAACGGCCTGTCACAGAAAGTTGTGCCATACCCTTGTAGTCGAAACGGAGTTCGCCGAAGTAGCCGAACTTGTTCTTGCGTGTGTGCGACAACGACATGTTGTAGTCGCCAGACTTAGAGAACAAACTTGGGTCGGTGTTCATAAAGCTGTAGAAGTCGCCCTCAAGAAGGAAGCGCTGACCAGCCAACGAAGCCTCGACACCCTTGTTTTCCTTATATTCCGCACCAGCCAATACGTTGAGCGTGTAGTCCTGAGCGAAAGTCTTCTTGTATGTACCAACGATCTGCGCAGTGAGCTGTGAGCTGTTTGAAGGCTGGAACGAGTAAGAACCGAATTTATGCTGATACTTGGAGAAAGCGTCAGATTCAGGATCCTCGAAGTCGGTCTTTACAAAGCGAGGCACAGCATACGACTCATAGTTTGAGTAGCCCTTATCGTAACCGATCTTACCTGTGAACACGAGGTCCTTGATTGGCTCGTAGCTTACCTGACCGTTGATGATCATACGAGTAGCCTCCGTTTCGCTCTTGTCGTAGTAGCGACCGTAGTAAGGAGAAACAGTTGCTGTGATACGGCCAGCGTCGTTAAGGATGTCGCGGTCGTCCCAGTTGTCGTAGAGAGCCCACCAGTTAGGACGTCCTTCCTTAGTAACGTAGTCAGACATATCCTTATTAATAGGCCAAGCGTAGATTGACGACATGCTGTTGCCGAATCCGCGGCTCTTTGAGTTTACGAAGTTGGCAGAGAGTTGAACGCTCACTTGGTCAGACGGCTTGAAGTCGGTCTTCACAAACACGCTCAGACGGTTCTTGTAATCCTTAGGAACCATACCTTCGTTGTTCATATAGCTTGCAGAAGCGTAAGCGTTGAATTTCTTGCTGCCGCCCGACAGAGAGAGGTCGTATTTCTGCAGGAATCCAGTGCCGAGGAAGTCGCCCACATTGTCATATACGCGGTCCTCGCTCGTGAGGTATGAACCCCAGCCACCGCTTGCAGCGTTGCGCGAATAGAATCCGCCGCCGCCAGCCTCATAGAGGTTCTGGATTTTCGGAGTGTGGATAGCGTTTGAAATTTCCCAACCGCCAGTTGCAGTAACCTGCATTGTGCCTTCCTGACCACGTTTTGTGGTAATCATAATGACACCGTTGGCAGCCTCCTGACCGTAGAGGGCTGATGCAGCCGCACCCTTCAGGACACTCATGTTTTCAATATCGTTAGGGTTCAAGTCACCAAGGCTCGAGCCGCTGCCACGGATAGGCATACCGTCGACAATCACCAACGGCTCGTTGCTCTGCGAGTTGTTGATTGACGAAATGGCACGGATAATCACCTGAGTTGAACCGTTAGGCGAACTACCGCCGGTTGACACTTGCAGACCGGCAACCTTACCTTGCAAGCTGTTTGCAAAGTTGGCGCTCTGTCCTGCCGACACATCGTCGGCGTTAAGTGACTGAACGGCGAAGTTCAGTTTTTTCTTTTCTTGTGTCTGCCCCATGGCGGTTACAACCACCTCTTCAAGAACTTGTGAGTTCTCTTGCAGCACAATGTCAACCACGTCGCGACCGCCGACTTTAACTTTTTGCGGAGTCATACCAACGTAGGTAACCACAAGGACGTCATTGTCCTGAGCCTCAAGCGTGTATTTTCCGTCAAGGTCGGTAGCAGCGCCACGCGTGGTGCCTTGCACCTGCACAGACGCGCCAATAATGGGCTCTTTGTCGCTCGCCGAAGTAACCACACCGGTCACCGTGCGGGCATAACCCATAACCGCAAAGAGGGAAAACAACAGTAGCAATAGCTGTTTCTTCATAATTACAGTTTGTTAGTTTTATAAAAGGTTTAATCTCTCTCTTATTTTTGACCGCCGGTTGTTAAATTTTAAGTTTACAAACGTTATTTTTCAACTTCCAACAGCACATTTTTAACACTACGCCTCAAATTTCACTCAAAAACTCTACAATAGGGCTTAAGTCGCCTCCAAGACGGACATTTTACGCACCACAAACTTACTTTCTTTTTCCCATATCAAACGAAAATTGGCTTCCCTTTTTCGCGTTTTGTAACTTTATTTTTGTATTACATACATTTTTTCACAATTACCAAATCTCCGGTAATTCAACTCATAAATGCGTGCTTCTGACGGCGGCACAGCGAGACGTATGGAAACAAAAAAAGGATTGCCGAAGCAATCCCTTTTTCAAGTTGTCTTACCCGGATTCGAACCAGGACAGGCAGAACCAAAAACTGCAGTGCTACCATTACACCATAAGACAATCCTAACCAATGAGACTCATCGTCCCAAAAGCGGTGCAAAGATATGCCGTTTTTTTCTGCTGTGCAAATTTTTGCGTCATTTTTTCAAATTTCTTGGCGAAGATTGCTTAATTTTGTACACATTAAAGAGAAAAAGTTATGAAAGTTGGAGACATCGTGCGCTACCTCAACGCTGTTGGTGGCGGAAAAGTTACAAAAATAGACGACAAGATTGCATACGTTGAAGAGCCCGACGGCTTTGAAACACCGGTTCTTATCCGCGAATGCGTGGTAGTGGACCCCGACGGCGGAATCGTGCCGAAAAAGAAGTTCGGCAGCAACGAGCCGAGCAAATATGAAGCTCCGGCGGTGGCAAAGCCGCAACCCAGGCCGCAAGTGTCGGAAAACAACGTGCCGGTGGTGGAAACTGCCGACGGCGATGTGCTCAACGTGGTGCTCGGCTATGAGCCTGACGAGGCGAAGCATCTTAACACCACAACTTTCGACGCCTATCTGGTCAACGACAGCAACTATTATTTATATGTGGTATATGCCACGCGTGGCGACAGCCGCGAATGGACATGCCGCTTCTCGGGCATCGTGGAGCCTAACATACAGGTGCATCTCGAGGAGCTGCGCCATGAGGATTTGCCGGAACGTGAGCGCGTGGCTGTGCAGTATGTGGCATTCAAGAGCGACAAGGCGTTCCGCCTGAAGAACCCAGCTGCCGTGGAGTTCCGTCTTGACGCCACAAAATTCTATAAGACACACTGCTTCCACGACAACATGTACTTCGACAATCCCGTGATTGCCTACGACATTGTGAAAAACGACGTGCCACAACGCCAGATGGTGATTGATAGCGGAGAGCTGGAGCGCGCCATGCGCGAGAAGAAAGCCGCCGACAAGGCTCGCCGTCCCGTGGTAAAGCATCAGCCCGAACAGCAGCATAAGAAAGGCGATATTGTCGAAGTGGATCTGCACATCGACGAGCTGCTCGATTCGACTGCCGGGCTGACAAACAGCGAGATGCTCGACGTGCAGCTGCGCGAGTTCCGCCGCGTGATGGATGAAAACGCCAACCGCCACGGTCAGAAAATCGTGTTTATCCACGGCAAGGGCGAGGGCGTGCTGCGCAAGGCGGTGCTCGACGAGCTTAAACGCAAATACAAGAACTGCGAGGCGCAGGACGCCTCGTTCCGCGAATACGGCTTCGGCGCAACCCTCGTGACCGTACACTGATGATAGCCTATTTCTCATGCACGGGCAACAGCCGGCGTGTGGCACAGCTGCTGGCGGAACGTCTCGTCGACAACGTCGTCGACCTCCGCCCGCTGCTACGCGCCGCAGAGCCGTCGGTCAGCATCGACGGCGGCAAGCTCGTTTTCGTCTTCCCCATACACTCGTGGGGACTGCCCAAAGGCTTTGCCGACTTCCTCACCCGTCTGCGCGTCAACGGCTGTCCACAATACTGCTGCATGGTGGCAACGTGCGGCGACGATTGCGGACTTGCCGCCAGGCAATGGCGCGAGGTGATGGAGGCGAAAGGCATGACTGCCGATGCGGCATACTCCGTGCAGATGCCCAACACCTACGTCATCTTCCCCGGATTCGACGTAGACAAGTCTGAAGTGGAGCAGCGCAAACTATCCGCCGTCCCGCAAGCGGCCGACGCCCTGTGCCAGCGAATCGAGGCGATGGAGAAGGGCGACTTCACACACCACGGCAGTGTCGCATGGCTGAAATCGCGCATAATCTACCCATGGTTCATGCGCCACATCGACGACACACCGTTTGCCACAACCGACGCCTGTGTGGGTTGCGGCCGATGCGCCGCCGCCTGCCCCACCGCCAACATCACAATCTCCAGCCATAAGCCGCAATGGCACGGCGACTGCCTCAACTGCCTCGCCTGCTACCACACCTGCCCGCATCACGCCGTCGCATTCGGCAGGCGCACCAGCGGCAAAGGACAATACACCTGTCCCAACAATAAATCCACAAGTAAATGATACTGCTTGCATTCATCGGTTCGCTTGAGTTTTACGTCATCGCATTCGCCGTGGCGATAGCGTTGGTGGCACTGATGGCGCGTCCTGCCGACAAGGGCGAGGCTCAGACACTGTTTGCGCGCGGCGTTGCCAACGAGCCAAGCGACGAAGACGGCATCGTGATGACAACCGACAGCGATGGGCGGCTTGAATGGACACGTCACGGTGTGCACCTCGACACACCCGACTGCCAAGTGAACTGCGCCATAACGGTGATTGACAACGACATAAAAATCATCGAGCGCAAGGCCGACGACAAGTTGGCGGAAATATACCACACCGACCGCGACATTCACTTCTCCTGCCTGCAAGCACTGCGTCCTGGACGCTACCACCTATATTATGAGGCGTCATGGAGCGGCGAATGGGCGTCGGGCTACATCCGCATCCCCACTTCTCTGCCCAAGAGGCTCGATGTGCATATGTGATAAAAATTCCGACATATTCAACTTTTTCCTTACCTTTGCATATATGGAGAAAGAATTTGTGACAATGAACCGGCGCGAATGGCTGAAGCGCAGCGCCGCTGGCTTGACAGCACTGGCAGTGGCGGGCGCTGTGGGCGGCTGCGGCGACAAGACTCCTCCGAAACGTCTTGAAGGCAACGTGAGGCTGCCAGCCAAACTGCCTATGCTGAAGCGTATGGACAATGGTTTTACGCCACTTGCAATATCCACGATGTCGATGCCAAAAACCGGCGGAAAGATGGCAGCCGAAGGCATCAAAATCATCCAACGCGCCGCCGATGCCGGAGTGTCGCTTTTCGACACGGCATGGGCTTATGCCGACGGCGACGGCGAACGGATGCTCGGCGAGGCTCTTTCCAATCGCAGCCGCGACTCTTTTATGCTGTCCACATCGATGCCCACATTCAGCGTCGACACCGTGGCGGAGGCTAAAGCCGTCTTCGACAGGCAGCTGCAGCTGCTGCGCACCGACCACGTCGACTACTATTCGCTGCAAGCCATAGGCAGCAGTGATATATATAAGGAGAAATATTCCGACTCGGGCATCCTTGCGTTTCTAACCAAAATACTTGACGAAGGCAAAATACGCCATCTCGGAATAGACTACATCGGAAGCGACGAAGACTTTCTCGACGCCCTCCTTTCCGACCGGCGCTTCGACTTTTTCCGTCTCCCGTACAACGCCATCGACGACCTGCGGATGAACGGTGCGCAAAGCAGTGCGATTTTTGCGGCTCAGGACGCCGGCAAACTCGTGTTTGCCACCAATCCGACCAAAGACGGCATGCTGCGCGCGCTCAACGGCGATGCCACCGACGTGCTCTACAGCGCGTTTCCCGACCGTCCGATTGCCGGTTGGGCACTCCGTGCCGCAGCCCGGCAGGAAGGCGTGACAACGGTGGTCGACAGTCCGTCGGACCTGACAATGCTTGCCGAGGACGTCACAGCGATGGCTCTCGGGACAGAATTCTCGGAAAAAGAGTCGGCGGTATGGGAAACCGCGCTGAAATCCTTTATCGCAAACTCAAAGATACACTGCATTGACTGCAAGCGGTGCATGCCATGTCCCTACGGCATCAATATTCCGCAGAATTTCACAATCCACAATGCGCTCATCGACGACGACATGCTGCCAAACGCCTACGGCGACACCGCCAGCGAGGCTTTCGCCATAAAGGCAAAAGAATTCGTGCGCCGAATGCAGCCGCTCGACCACCGGCAGTCGGCATTTTTCTGCATCGGATGCGGAAAGTGTGTCGGCAAATGCCCGCAAGGCATAGCCATCCCGCAGCAGATGGCACTCATATCACTGATTATCGACAAGGCGCGCGAGCGTGCCGTAAAAGACATATGCGACCGATGAAGAAACGACTACGAACACTTAGAATCACGCTGTCGGCGGCGTTGGGCATCATGCTCACACTGCTGATTGCCACAACCGTGCTCCCCCACGGCTTTTCGGCCATCGCGAAGATTCAACTGATGCCCGCTCTGCTGTCGCTCAACATCGGCATTCTGGCGTTCTGGCTTGTCGCCACATCGCTGCTCGGCAGAGTTTACTGCTCCACCGTCTGCCCTTTGGGCCTGTTTCAAGACATCTGCGCACGCATCGGCAAGCAGCTGAAAAAGAAGCCCAAACGCCGCTATCGCTACAGCGCCGCCCACAACAGTCTGCGCTATGCCGTGCTTGCCGCCACAATCATCGCCGGCATTGCCGGAGCCGCGGCAGTACCGTCGCTACTCGACCCCTACAGCGCGTTTGTGCGTATGGTCGGCGCCATTGTCGCTCCGTCAGCCATAGGCATCGCCGTTGGCGGCATCACATTTGTCACCATCGGCGCGCTGGCATTCAGTGGCGGACGCACATTCTGCAACACGGTGTGCCCCGTAGGCGCCACACTGTCGCTCGCCAGCCGCAAACCGATGATGCGCATACAAATCGACACATCGCTCTGCATCGGATGCCGGCGCTGCGAGGCTGAATGCAAGGCCTCGTGCATCGACGCGAAAAACCACACTGTCGACATGAGCCGCTGCGTGATGTGCCTCGACTGCATTCCGGCATGCCACGACAATGCAATCACCTATAGCCCGGCTCAGAAAAAGAGCCTCAGCACCGGCCACGACGGACGCCGCCGATTCCTCGGCTTCGTAGGCCTCGCCGTGGCAGGCACGCTTGCGGCAAAAGCCGACTCCGCGGCAAAGACTATAACAGAAGGCAAGTCTCCCGCCAAGAAAAAGGCAGTGGTGCCTCCAGGTGCATCGTCGCGCGACAGCTTCCTGAGCCACTGCACCGCATGCCATCTCTGCGTAAGCAAGTGTCCGCAGGGCATCATACGCCCATCGGCAACCGAATACGGCATTCTCCACATGTTGCAACCGCATCTTGACTACAGCCTCGGCTACTGTCTGCACGAATGCAACCTTTGCACACAGGTTTGTCCCGACGGCGCACTCAAGCCCCTAAGCCTCGGTGAGAAACAGTCGCACGCAGTGGGAAAGGCAAAGTTCGTGCTCAAAAACTGCGTCACTCAGACCGACGGCTCCGAATGCGGACTATGCTCCCGCAAATGCCCCGTAGGAGCAATCGACATGGTGGAACACGGCGACACATTGATTCCACAGGTCAACGAAGCCATATGCGTGGGCTGCGGCAAATGCGAATATGCTTGTCCAGCCACCCCGGAGAAAGCAATTTATGTAGAAGGATTATAAATAATAAACGATACAATGAAGCAATACCTGGATCTGCTCCGCCACGTAAAGGAGCACGGCACAATGAAAGGCGACCGCACCGGCACCGGCACGAAAAGCGTGTTCGGATACCAGATGCGCTTCAACCTCGCCGACGGCTTTCCGCTGCTGACCACAAAGAAACTCCATCTGAAATCAATCATCTACGAGCTGCTGTGGTTTCTGCGCGGCGACACCAACGTGCACTATCTGCAGGAACACGGCGTGCGCATCTGGAACGAATGGGCCGACCCCGACGGCAACCTCGGACATATCTACGGCTACCAATGGCGCTCATGGCCCGACTACGACGGCGGCTTCATCGACCAGATATCGGAAGCCATAGAAACCATCAAGCACAACCCCGACTCACGGAGAATCATTGTCAGCGCATGGAACGTAGCCGACCTGAAGCGCATGAACCTGCCACCCTGCCACGCATTCTTCCAATTCTACGTTGCCGACGGGAAACTGAGCCTACAGCTCTATCAGCGCAGCGCCGACATCTTCCTCGGCGTGCCGTTCAACATCGCTTCATACGCCCTGCTGCTCATGATGGTGGCACAGGTCACCGGACTTGAAGCCGGAGAATTTGTGCATACTCTCGGCGACGCGCATATCTACACCAACCACTTCGAGCAAGTGGAGGAACAGCTGAAACGCGACCCGCGCCAGCTGCCCACAATGCGCATCAATCCCGACGTGAAGAGCATCTTCGACTTCAAATATGAGGACTTCACACTCGAAGACTACAATCCGCATCCACACATCAAAGGCATCGTTGCCGTATAAAACGCATTCAAGACAATGAAAAATCTGTCAATAATAGCCGCCGTGGCAAAAGGCGGCGCGATCGGCAAAAACGGAGGGCTGCTCTGCCACATATCTGCCGACCTGCAACGCTTCAAGGCACTGACCACAGGCCACACCATCGTGATGGGACGGCGTACCTTCGACTCTCTGCCGAAAGGCGCGTTGCCCAACCGCCGCAACATCGTAATCACCCGCAACCCACAGTTTTCCGCTCCGGGAGTGGAAGTGGCGCTGTCGGTTGAAGACGCATTCCGCATGGCAGAGTCAGACGGCGAGGTTTTCGTTATCGGAGGCGAACAGATTTACCGCGCCACGCTGCCGTTCGCGTCTCGTCTGTATCTGACGGAAATCGACGCGACATTCTTCGGCGCCGACGCTTTCTTTCCCGATGTCAATTGGAAAGAATGGCGCGAGACGCTGCGCGAGCATCATCAATCCGACGACCGCAACCCTCACCCATACTCGTTTGTAAACTACGAGCGGTAAAACAACACAGCACGACTCTCTCCACAACCCATGGAGAGAGTTTTTTTATTCCGCACACAATAGACGCCGTCTATGAACATATAGACAGAATCATTCGTTTATCTATAATAAACCATTTATATTTGCACCGTTGAATCATCACAACCACAACAGAAAATGGAAAGCAGAAAAGAAACAGCATCAGCAAAAAAAGCAAGCGGCGCATACAATTGCACGCAAGCTGTGTGTTGCACATACCACGACTTCACAGGGCTTGACGAAGAGACTATAAAACACGCAGGCAACAGTTTCGCCGTGGGAATGGGCAATATGGAAGGCACTTGCGGAGCTCTCATCGGAGCCGGCATCGTTTATGGCCTTGTCACCAAAGACAAAGCCAAGTCGGCTCGGGGAATGCGCCAGATAATGGAAAAATTCCAGCAACGCAACGGCGCCACCCAATGCAAGCTTTTGAAAGGCGCAGGCACTGGCAAGATGCTGCGCGAATGCAAGATGTGTGTGGCCGACGCGTCGGAATTTCTCGAAGACTTGCTGACCCAAGAAACGAAGTGATTTGTAAACTTAAAAATAAATAATGTTATGGAAAAGTTCAATGACGTAATCAACAGCAACCAACTCACATTGGTAGATTTCTATGCCACATGGTGCGGACCGTGCAAAATGATGCATCCTGTGCTCGAACAGCTGAAAGCCGACCTCGGCGACAGCATCCGCATCATCAAACTGGATGTAGACAAATCAGGCGACATTGCCGAGGCATACCGCATACAGTCGGTGCCCACACTTATGCTCTTCCGTAGAGGAGAGATGTTGTGGCGACAGAGCGGAGCCATGCGGCTTGCCGACCTGAAAGCGACAATCTCAAACTACCAGTAGTTTATGAACATACAGCAACTGAGATACATCGTTGCCATCGACCGCTTTCGCAACTTTGCGAGAGCGGCTGATGCGTGCAACATCTCGCAGCCGACATTGAGTGCGATGCTTGTGAAGCTGGAGGACGAACTCGATGTGCGCATTTTTGACCGCACAAACAAAGTTGTGAAGCCCACCTCCGTCGGCGAGAGGATAATCCGCCAGGCACAGAAAGCCCTGATGGAGACAAACCGCATCAACGAGCTGATAACAGAAAGCAAAGGATCCGTCGGAGGACAGCTGACATTGTCGATAGGTCCGACAATCGCTCCCTACCTACTGCCAAAATTCATCAAGCACTACAGACAATCCTATCCGTCGGTAGAGCTGACTGTCAAAGAGATGAAAGCCGACCACATGCTCGAAGCCATCCTGAACGGCGAGATCGATGCCGGCATCGCCATCTCAGACAACGCCCGACAAGGCGTGCTCGAGATGCCTCTCTACACCGAACGATTCTACGTTTATCTCGCTGAAAGTTGCTGGCGCAAACTGCCGGTGTTCAAACCCGAGAACCTGGAGCACGAGAACATGTGGATAATGAAAGAGGCTCAGTGTCTGCGCGACAGCGCCTTCTCATTCTGCAAGGCACGCGGCAAAGGACACCACATCTACGAGGCAGGCAGCATCGAGACGCTGATACGCATTGTGGACGAAAACGGAGGCTACACCATCATCCCCGAGATGCACCTGCCGTTTCTCACAGAGAAGCAGGCGGGAAACGTGCGCGAGATACAAGGTGACTATCTCTCACAAAGGCGGATATCCCTATACATCAAAGACGACTGCATCCGCCAGCGTATGCTCAACACCGTGGCTGACACGCTTAAACGTTTCGTACCGGCAAGGATGATGAGCGAAGGCATCGTAAAATATGGCATAAAACTCTAAAATCATCCTTTATCACACCTTCTTCAATCAACAAATTTTTCTCGACAAAAAAGTAGACAAACTTGGCTTTTTCCTTTCCATTTGTTACCTTTGTCGCATCAAACCTTTAAAAAATATAGGCTTATGAAAAAATCTACAATTTTATTGTTTTTTACGCTCACCGCGGTAGGCTTCGCCAATGCCGAGGATGTGACAACAAGCGGCAACGGCGTAATATATACGCTTGAATCATTGTCGACAACAGAAAACAGCGGCGTGACAAAAAACGGAAAAGTCTACACTCTGACAAACAGCATCACCATCGCCGAAGGCGACCGCTTCGAGATTGAGAGCGGCGCGACAATGAAGATGGGCGACGGCGTGCAACTGCGCATCGAAGGCACAGCAAATTTTGCCGCCACCGACCGAGTGCTGGTGACGCGCGCTGACGAGAATGCAGCGCCAAAAGGAATCTACATGGTTTGCGACGCATCCGACACAGAGTTTAAAAACATCGATTTCGAATATGCCGGACTGCGCAACTTCTCAAGCACCGGACTTACGGTGGCGAACTGCACTTTCCGCTACAACAACGGCAAAATGACGACGACTGGCGCACTTGCCATCGGCAGCGACGGCGCCACATTCAACGTTGACAACTGCACATTTGAATACAACGAGGTGCCGGCAATCGGAGGCTCGGCGATGGCGGCAAACGGCATCGAGATTACAAACTGCAAATTCATCGACAACAACACCAAAAACACCAACAAACCGCAAGTGAACCTCACCGTAGGCGGCGCAAACTCTGTCAGCATTGAAAACTGCGAGTTTACCGGAGCGCAGCGCACCAACGTGGGCGCGGTGGCTGTGGCAAACATGTCCGGTATAGCAGGCGACAACATCGTGTGGATCTCAGGCAACACTATCCGCGACCACCGCTACGGCATCACTTTCTACGGTGGAATGAACGCAACGGTTGCCAACAACCAGATTATCGACAACAAATATGCGTCAAGCGCAATGGCAGGCGGAGCCGGAATCAGCATCTACGACTATGGCACAAAGCCTAATGTGACGATTACAGGCAACACCATCGAGGGCAACCTGTGGGGCATCACCGTGCTCGGCGGCGAGAACGTGAACATCGGCAAGGTGGACAATCCCGACGCCAAAGACTACAACCCCGGCCACAACACATTCAAGAACAACGGCAACGGCGGCGCACTCTACGACCTCTACAACAACTCCGCGCTCACCATCTACGCGCAAGGCAACCACTGGAGTGTTGACGAGCAGACGGCAGAGAAAATCGAGAGCGTGATTTTCCACAAACCCGACGATGCAAAGCTCGGCGAAGTAATCTACACCCCGGCTTGGGACGGTGAAGGCAGCGTCAACGAAATCGCCTCGGAAGCAATCAGATATGCCGACGGCAAAGTCTATGCCAAAGGCGCCGACATTCAGGTTTACACACTTGGCGGCGCACTCGTGGCACGTGCAAACAGCGTTGCCGACCTTTCGGCTCTCGCAAGCGGCGTATATGTGGCACGCGCAAACGGCAAAGTGCTGAAATGCGTGAAATAACACCACATACCAACACTAAAGAACAAAAAAGCGGCGATTGCCGCTTTTTTTGTTTTCAACGAAGTTTTATGTTAAAGACAACTTTTCACGTTAAATAAATTGTAAAACAGAAATAAACGAATTATCTTTGCCAATTAGAAATTGTGTAAGGGAAACTGTGGACAAGTGCAGATGCCGGAAAACTGTGAAAAAACAAGCACTGAGCTTTGTTCATCCTGTGCGCACAATACGCTAATACACAGATTATTGCAAATATTATTTGCGCTGCAAAAACGTATATGAACAGACTATATATTCTCCTGATTTCGTGCATGCTGCTCGTTGGATGTAATTCAACGAAAGATGTGGCATATCTTCAAAACCTTGACATCAACAAGCAAGAGAGCATCTCTGCAAGCAAAGGAATCACCATACAGCCGAAAGACGTGCTGTCAATCATCGTCAGCTGCAAAGACGCAGAGCTGGCAGCAATGTTCAATCTGCCCGTAGTGTCCTACCAGACCAACTCCGAAATTGTGTCATCGACCGGCGGCACGCAACAGCTGCTCGGCTATGCCGTCGACGAGAACGGAGAAATCAAACTCCCGGTGCTCGGCAAGATGAAAGTGGCGGGCATGACACGATGGGAAGTGCAGGAAAAAATCAAAAGCGAGCTCAAAAGCCGTGAGTTGCTGAAAGACATGGTGGTAACCGTAGAATTCCGCAATTTCAAAATATCGATACTCGGCGAGGTCAAAAACCCAGGTTCATACAGCATTGAAGGCGACAAAGTCAACGTGCTCGAAGCCATCTCGATGGCTGGCGACCTTACCATCTACGGTCTGCGCGACCAAGTCTACGTAATCCGCGAGGAAGGAGGAGAGCGCACCGTCTACCGCCTGAATCTCAAGTCGGCGGAAGTGTTCCAGTCGCCCGCCTACTATCTGAAGCAGAACGACGTGGTCTACGTGCAACCCAACAAGGTGCGCGCCGGCGAATCGAACCTCAACGAGAACAGCATGAAGTCTATCGGCATCTGGATTTCGATAGCCTCCCTGCTCACCACCGTAGCGACGCTCGTTGTCGCGGCAAAGAAATAATGACTTAAAAAGCACTGCGTAATTTATACAAAACATTTATACTAAATGAAGGAAGACTACAACAGCATAGGCGCTGCCGAAACGGAAGAGCAGAAGAATGAATTCCAACTGAGCGACATGATTTCATGGACACTCTGCCACAAGAAATTTTTCGCAATCTCGATAGTCATCTGCGTGGCTCTCGGACTCATCTACGCACAGCGCGCGCAACGCATCTACCAACGCTCGGCGAGCGTAATGCTCCGAAGCGACAACAAGGGACAGGCTCAAATCAGCGAGTTGGCGGCATTCGCCGACCTCGGCATCGGAAGCACCGGCATCGACGTCTACAACGAGTTGCAGGCATTCCAGTCACCGCTGCTGATGCAGGACGTTGTCAACCAGCTGCGTCTCAACGTGACCTACAAGAGCAAGAACTGGATTGGATATGTCACCGACTGGTATGACAAAACGCCAATCTGCGTGGAATACAAAAATCTTCCCGATCACGTCGGCGAGCAGCCGCTCAACTCCGTGACATTCGTCGCTGAGAAAGAAGGTCAAAGCCAACTGACCGTCAAGGACTTCAAGATAAACGGCATCAAGAGCGACGCTCCGGCACAAACCGTGAAACTCGGGCAGCCGTTTAAGACGCCCGTAGGCACCGTAGTGCTCAAAGCGACAAAAGAATACGGCAAAAACTTCGAGCAGGCGGTCATCGTAGGCTATGAGCGTCCGGAGCTCACGGCAAAGTCGTGCCAGGCACGCCTCACCGCCGAACTTGCCGACAAACTTGCCACCGTAATCAACTTCTCCTACACCGACGCATCCGAGAAGCGTGCCGAAGACGTGCTCAACACCCTTCTTGACGCATACAACGAGGAGTGGATACGCTACACCAACAAGTCGACCGACAACACAGCCAAGTTTATCGACGAGCGTCTGATGTCAATCGAACGCGAACTCGGCAACGTAGACTCCGACATCGAACGCTTCAAAAGCTCCAACCGTCTGCTCGACATGAACGCCGAGACAGCACAAGTGACACAAGAATCGAGCAAATATTCAGAGCAGGCATTCCTTGCCAACAACCAGCTCGCCGTGGCTCGCTTCATCCGCGAATATCTCGTTGACAACACACGCCAGTACGACCTTCTTCCTTCAAACTCTGGCGTTGGAAGCCAAGCCATTGAAGAGCAGATTGCCGAATACAACAAGAAACTGCTTGAGCGTCAGCGCCTCGTGGCAAACAGCAGCGACAGCAACCCGTTGGTGTCTGACATCAACAACCAGCTGCGCATGATGCGCTCCACAATTCTGCGCTCCGTCGACAACCACATCAGCGCGCTTAAAATTCAAGCCGACCGTCTCTCAGCGCAGGAAAACGCCATCGAGAACCGCATTTCAGCAGGTCCGGGCAAAGCAAAAGAACTGCTCACAATCGAGCGTCAACAGAAAATCAAGGAGGAGCTCTATCTCTACTTGCTTCAGAAGCGTGAGGAAAACGAGCTTCAGGCAAGCATCGTGGTCAACAACACCCGCCTGCTCAAGCCTGCCACCGGCGACAGCGTGCCTGTATCGCCGAAGAAGGGCATCATCCTCGCTGCAGCGTTCATTCTCGGTCTCGCCATCCCTTACGGCTATATGTTTGCGTCAAACATGCTCAACACCAAAGTGCGCAGCCGCAAAGACCTTGAAGGCATGGAAGTTCCAGTGCTCGGCGATGTGCCTCTTGCCGACGGAGCGAAGAAATTGAGTTTGATGAGCCGCTTGCTGAAAAAAGAAAATGAGTCGGAAACACCGCACATCGTGGTGGAAGACCACAACCGCAACGTCATCAACGAGGCATACCGCGTGGTGCGCACCAACCTTGACTTCATGATCGGCGCCAACAAGTCGGAAGCCATCATGGCCACCTCGCTTTACTCAGGCAGCGGAAAAACGTTTACATCTGTCAATCTCGCCACCGCAATGGCGTTGAAAAACAAGAAAGTAATCGTTGTCGACCTCGACATCCGTAAAGGCACATTCTCCAAGATTGTCAATTCGCCAAGCACCGGAGTCTGCGCATATCTCAACGGACAAGTGTCGCTCGACGACATCATCCTGCCATCAAAAACGACAAAACTGTTGTTTGACTCAATACCTACCGGACACCTTGCTCCAAACCCTGCAGAGCTTCTGCTCAGCGACCGTCTGCAGGCAATGATAGACGAGCTGAAGCAACGCTACGACTATGTGTTTGTCGACTGTCCGCCAATCACAATGGTCACCGACGCATCGCTCATAGCATCGCATGTTGACCGCACAATCTTCATTGCCCGCGCCGGACTGATAGACCGTCGCACCCTTCCTGAAATCGACGAGATTTACAAGGAAAACCGCTATAAGAACATGTGCCTGCTGCTCAACGGCAGCGACGAGAGCGGCACATACACCCGCTACGGATATGGTTACGGATACGGCTATGGATATGGCTACGGCAACGACACCAAGAAACAGTAGTGATGTTTGGCATATTCTCAAGGAAAAAGTCAATACTCGAAAGCGGCCTGCTTGACGGATTCACCGACCACCACAGCCACCTGCTGCCCGGTGTCGACGATGGATTCCAGACAGCCGACCTCACTTTGGAAGCGCTCCGCACAATGGAGCAAGCCGGTGTTGCCGACGTGTGGCTCACGCCCCACATTATGGAGGACGTGCCAAACACCGTCGGCGCGCTCAAGCAACGCTTCGAGGAATTTTCCGCCACATACAACGGATCTGTCCGCCTGCATCTCGCAGCCGAGAACATGATGGACGGCATCTTTGCCGAACGCTGGCGTCAGCGCGACATTCTGATGCTCGGCGACAGCCATCCGCTTATTGAGACAAGCTATTTCCGCGCGCCGATAGAAATGCGCGGACTGATAGGAGAAATACTCAACGCCGGCCTGCACCCCATTCTCGCGCACCCCGAACGCTACAAATACATGGAGCAGTCTGACTATGAGGAACTGAAGCAACTCGGGCTGCTGTTCCAGCTCAACCTCGGCTCCATTGCCGGATGCTACAGCAAGCACACCAAAGAAAAGGCTGAATGGCTGCTTGAAAACGGGTATTACGACCTCATGGGCAGTGACATACACAACCTGCGCTTCTATAACCACACCATCAACGAGCCTCTGCCCAAAAAGGTGATAGAAGCCATGAGGCAAATTCCAAACCAATTATAAACACAGGCACAATGAAAGTCACGATTATCGGCGGCAGCGGATTCATCGGCACCCGCATTGTAGACCACTTCACGCAGTTCAAGGGCTACGATTTCCGCATAGTCGACATTCGTGACAGCCATTTCTTCAACGACATCACCACCATCGGCGACGTGCGCAACCAGCAACAGATGGACAGCGCCCTTGCCGGCACCGACCTTGTGATACTTCTCGCCGCACAGCACCGCGACAACGTGACTCCCACATCGCTCTACTACGACACCAACGTGGGCGGAATGCGCACCACTCTGCGCGCCATGGAGCGCAACGGCGTGAAACGCATCCTATTCTTCTCATCCGTGGCTGTCTACGGCATCAATAAAGACAACCCCGACGAAACCTCGCCGAAAGACCCGTTCAACCACTACGGCAAATCGAAATGGCAGGCGGAGCAACTTCTGCAGGAATGGCACACGATGCACGCCGACTGGAACATCAACGTGGTGCGCCCCACCGTAACCTTCGGAGAGCGCAACCGCGGCAACGTGTACAACTTGCTCCATCAGATACAAAGCCGTCACTTCCTGATGGTTGGCAACGGTCGCAACCGCAAGTCAATGGCATACGTAGGCAACATCGTGGCCTTCGTGAAATTTCTCATCGACAACTACGCATCGGGCTACAACGTGTTCAACTACATCGACAAGCCCGACTACGACATGAACCAACTTGTGCAACATGTGGAGACAGTGTTGCAGAAACGCTTGCCGGCAATTCGCATCCCCTACGCCATAGGAATGGCTGGCGGCTACTGCCTCGACGCGCTGGCATGGCTGCTGCGCCGCAAATTCGCCATCAGCGCCGTCCGCGTCAAGAAATTCTGCGCCACCACCGAATACGACGCCACACGCATGCAACAGACCGGTTTCAAACCGCCATACACGCTCGCCGATGGACTTGCACGGACTCTTGAATTCGAATTCATCCATCCCCGCGGCGACAAAATCACCTACGAAACGGAATAATCCCCGCCTAAGGTTGCTGGATTTTAGAAATTGCCGATATTTTAACACCATATATCGCTACGTTTTTAACGAATAATGCTATCTTTGCATATTGGATGAGTTCCGCCAAGCGGCAGTCCACACAGACTAAATTATTGGAATCATATTGAAATAAGGAAATTATGCATTCAACGACACGAATTATACTGTTCTTAAGCCTGATTTTGCTCGTATCTTCCTGCAAGACATCGGAAAAGGTACTCTATCTGCAAGATGTGAAAGTAGACACTCCTGAAAAGATTGAAAACTCACAGGTAATCAAAATCGAGCCCAAAGACATGCTCTCCATTGTGGTGTCGAGCAGCGACCCTGCTGTGGCTAAAATCTTCAACCTGCCGGTATCAGCCACCCAGGCAGGAACCGAACGTGCCGGATATGGCAATTACCTGCTCGGATATGTGGTTGACAACGAAGGCTATATCGACTTCCCTATCCTCGGCAAAATCAAAGCTTCGGGCTTGAGCCGCTGGCAACTGCAGGAACAGATAACCCAGGCTCTCGCCGAAAAGAAGATGCTCACCGACGGACTTGTGACCGTAGAATTCATGAATTTCAAAGTGTCGATTCTCGGCGAGGTCACCAACCCGGGAACATACACCATAAACAGCGACAAAGTAACTGTGCTCGAAGCGATTGCCATGGCCAAAGACCTTACAATCTTCGGCGAGCGCGACCATGTGTACGTAATCCGCGAGGAGAACGGGCAGCGCAAGTCGTACCAACTCGACCTCCGTTCAGCCGACATCTTCAAGTCGCCAGCCTACTACCTGAAACAGAATGATGTGGTCTATGTGCAGCCTAACAGCGTGCGCGCCGGGCAGTCGACCATCAACCAGAATGCGATGAAATCGGTGTCGCTCTGGATCTCAATCGCCTCACTGCTCACATCGATAGGCGTGCTTGTAGTCAACATTGCAAAAAAAGACTAATACGCAACATTAATACAATACCTCACCTTAAAATCACATGCAAACGATATCAAGCCAAGACCGCATAATGCACCGCAGTGCGCTTACGTTGCGCACATACATCCGTTGGATGAGGCGGTTCTACGGCTATGCCATAGCGTTTGTCGTGATTTGCGTGTTTGGGCTGAGCGCCTACAACTACTATGTCTCACCCGCGGTGAAACGCCAGTCGATGTTTGCAATGAAATATCTCGACGCCAACGTATTCACCAACCAGCGTTTCGGCGACGACCCGTTTGCCATCAAGCCGTTTGCCACAGGACTGCAACTTGAGGACGGCATCCAGCTTGTCAAGTCGCAAGTGTTCTGCGAGCAGATAGTCAAAGACCTGTCGCTCAACGTGACACAATATGAAATCCAGTCATTCGGCAAGCGCGTCGACCTCTACGGCAGCGAGCCTCTCGACGTTGCACTGAACATCCCCGACGACGCATCGGCAAAAATAACCGCCCTCATCTCTGCCGACGGCAAAACAGCCACTGCGACAAGCCTCGAGATTGACGGCGACGACAAGCCCACATCGGCTGCCGACATTTCTCTCACAGCCACCCGTTTTACGAAAAATTACGCAGGCAAGAAAATAGAAATCAGCATAACTCCAATCGACAAAACCGCCCACCGCATAAGCAAAAGCATCGATGTGGTGCAAACGGCTCAATTCACCGACGTGCTGACTTGCACATTCTCCGACCATGTGGTCCAACGCGCCGACGACATTCTGAACGACATCCCATTGGTCTACGACCGAATATGGGCACAGTGGAACAGCAACGACGCCCAGAAATTCATCGACGCCGTCGACAAGCGTCTCGCCGTGCATACAGAGGCTCTCGAAAAAAACGAAGACGGCATCGAGCAGACGCTGCGCAATGGAAACACGTCCAATATCAACCTCACTTACAACCAACTGCTGGCGCAGAAGGCCGCCGACACACAGTCGCTCGTAGGCATTGAGGCCGAGATAAAGGCAACTGAGGCTGTGGCGTCGCAACTGGCAGCCGACAAAAATGCCGACCGCCCGATAGCCGCCGCTACAGATATCACAAAAAGCATCGGACTGCAAAAAGCCGTGGCTGCATACAACGGAACCATAGCCAAACGCGAACATCTGCGCGAGAATGCCGGCACTGCCAACAACGCGTTTGCAGAAGTCACACAGCAACTTAAAGCCATGCACAGCGACATTGAGGCTTCGGTGACAAACCATATCGCTTCGCTCCGCATCGAATGCGGCAAACTGAAATCGCGCATCGCCGCCACCGACAACCGTCTTGCCGACCTGTCGCACACACAGGCCGCCATCAACCGCCAGGCGCGCATGCACAAAAACATCGAAAGTCAATACTACTACCTGCAAGGCAAACGCGGCAACGACCCGCTCGCCATCAACAACATCTCGGAAGCCGTGCGCGTTGTGGCACCGGCATCGGGCACCGACGAGCCCTCTCGGCTCACTCCATGGATAATCGCAGCCCTCGGCTTGCTGCTCGGCGGAGTGGTGATTCCTATCGCCGTGATTTTCATTGCATTCATCACCGACAACCACGTGCGCGACCGCTACGACTTCATCGGCATCAACATCCCCGTGATTGGACAAATACCGCTTCTTAAAAACGTCACATTCTCGCGACGCATGCGCATAAAGTTCAACTACGGACTAAAGAGCCTCACGCCACCCGACTTGACAAACAAAGATTTCGGCAAAGAGGCATTCCTGATGCTACGCACCGAGCTCGACCACCATTTGGCGAAATTCAACGACGTGCCGGTGTGCATCTGCACATCGTTCAACCCTGGCAGTGGCAAATCGTATGTGGCAATCAACACCGCCTCAGCCGAGGCTAAGAAAGGCAAACGCGTGCTGCTAGTCGACCTCGACATACGTCGCGCATCGCTCAGCAAGCGCATCAACTCGCCGGCGCACGGCGCAACCTCATATCTCGACGGATCGTGCACCGACCTCGACAAACTGATTGTGCACGACAAAAGCGCGGGAATCGACATCTTGCCGTCGGGCACCATCCGCCCCAACCCGGCAGAACTGCTTGAACACGACTCCCTCGACGAGATGTTTGAACGCCTGCGCCAACGCTACGACTACATCTTCATCGACTGCGCTCCTATACAGCTTGTGACCGACACCAACGTGCTGGTCCGTGTGGCAAGCCACACCATCTTCGTGGCGCGCATCGGACTCCTCGACCGCCGCCAACTGTCGGCGCTGAAAACAATCCGCGACAACAACGAGCTGCCAAACATGCTGTTGGTGCTTAATGCCGTAGACAACGATAACTAAAAAAATTTTTTCAACAAAAATTTGGAGATTGGTTGCGGAAGCATTACTTTTGCAACCCACATATCACGTATGTGTCTCGAAAAAACATTGGGGATGACCGGTTTTGACAGCGTGTAGAGGTGGTATGTAAGCATGCAGAGCGATGATGGCTATGCTCTATAATCTCAGACATCAACAATTTAACTGGCGAAAATAACTACGCTCTCGCTGCCTAACCGAAGCACAGTAAGTTAGCTTTATTTCTGCCACAGTGGCAGAAACGAGACATCACCCGATTGCCTTGCTCTGAGACGTTTCGATAAGGTGGTGCTAATAAAATCGGAGCTGGGACGGCTTGTTCTCCGATAGCTGTCCGAGATTTTAGGAGATAAGCCTTGGGTTGGTAGTTTTGATCCTGCCCACGGTCGAAAACCAAGTCAAAACTAAGCATGTAGAAAGCATATTAGTTCCACGTTTGGACGAGAGTTCGAATCTCTCCATCTCCACCCAAGCAAAATCCGATAAAACGGAACAAACACGAAACCGCTGACTTGCAGCCTAAAAGGAGTAAGTTGGCGGTTTTTCATTTCGTTTGATTCTGTTTTGTTATATGAAAAATAGTACATGAATTTGCAGATGTGTACTGACCAAAAAAAATGTGTACAAAAAATGGAGATAAAACATAGTATATCATTCTTCCTCCAAAAGGTCTACAGCAGGACAGGCAAGGAGAGGGGCAGATAAGGCTCCGCATCCGGTGGAACGGGAACACCTACCAGGCGAACAGCGGCTACACCATCCAGCCGGAGAGATGGGGAAACGGGAGATGCAAGCGGAACGCATTCAATAGCCGGAGAGTGTCAGCCTCCGACATCAACAGGCATCTCGGATTCTGTTTCGGAAGTCTGAATCTCCTCGTCTTCCGTGTATTCCCCACCTATGCGCAGTTTGCGACGGAGAACCGTCTTCGACTTGATTTTCTTGCCACCGAGGGCGCCTTTAAGGTATGCGCCGCGGACTATGGAAGTGATTTTTCTGCGTCCACGCGCTAAGACTTTAATAAAACGAGCGGATCGTCTTTGGTTCTCCGTCTCTGTCCAATTCACATAACAACCGTTCTTCATTGAGGAGAAAGCCTCCGGAGACAAAGACACGCCGAATTTGTCGGCAAGGCTGTCGGCGATTTCAGCGTCCGTCAATCCCTGCATGGCGAGGGCGAGGATTTCATCGTAGAAATCATCGGAATCGTAATCGAATTTCTTTGGTCTTGCCATTTTGTTGTTGTTTTATTTTGTTATTTTCAATTTGTTCTCTATATTTGCAGTGTGGATTGATGGTCGCATCGGTAGCGAGCAGCGTTAACAGCGGTGATATTGCGAGGTTCAACTCCTTTGCCTTTCCACTTTAGTAGGGGGTACGTTTGTATCTCCTATTTTATTTTGCGGTTGTTTACTATTCATATTCGGGCTCAGTAGAAATTTTGGGCTGCAGCAAAATTCTCCTCATCCATATACATCCAAGCCGACATTGTCGTCACGCATGTAACCTGACTGCATGCTCCTTCTACAACCGCTCTTCGGCGGTAGCGGCGCATGTCACCATTGTCTCGGGGTAGGCAAGCCAACCCCGTGCTAACTTCTGGAACCGCGCTTCGGCGGTAGCGGCATGTCACCTTTGTCTCGGGTGGGCTGGGCAACCACGGGCTGACTTCTGAAACCGCGCTTCGGCGATTTTAGAAAGTATTAATTTGTGTTAAATATCAGATTCGCTATTGTTTTCCAAAAAAATTGACATAGCTTTGCAGTGTACTAATCAACTAATACACTCAAACTGATATACGAAAAATGAAAACTTATATGATGGAAATCAAGGAATTGAAATTTAGTTATGGCTTCAAAAAGCCTGACATTTTCAGTGATTTTTCGCTGACATTGCAACCAGGCGCGGTGTATGGACTGCTCGGCAAGAACGGAACGGGCAAGTCCACACTGCTCTATCTAATGTGCGGACTGCTCCGTCCGAAATCAGGGTCGGTTACTTTCTGCGGCAGCGAGATGTCGCGCCGCCAGCCGTCAGCTCTTCAGGAGAGTTTTATCGTTCCCGAGGAATTTACGCTTCCAGCCGTCACCCTCGCCCAATACGTGAAATACAACGCGCAGTTTTATCCGCGTTTCTCCAACGAGATTCTCAACAACTGTCTGCGTGATTTCGAGATGGACAGCAACCTGCGTCTCAACGAATTGTCGATGGGACAGAAGAAGAAGGCGTTTATGAGTTTCGCCCTCGCCACCAACACCCGTCTGCTTCTGATGGACGAACCGACCAACGGCTTCGACATCCCGTCGAAAAGCCAGATGCGCAAGGTGATAGCGTCAAACATGAGCGATGAAAAAACGATAGTCGTGTCGACCCACCAAGTGCGCGACGTAGAGAATCTGCTCGACCACGTGCTGATGGTCGACAGCGGCAAACTATTGCTCGACAGCAGCTACGCCACGCTGGCATCCAAGCTCCTTTTCACCGACCAACCGATGTCGGAGCCCACCGAAGGAGCCATCTATGTGCAGCCCTCTCTCCAAGGCAACAGCGCAATTTATGCCAACCGCTTCGGCGACGAGAGCGTAATCAATCTTGAAACGCTGTTCAACGCAATGCTTGCCAACGGCGCCGCAATCAATGAAGCCTTAAATACTGACGACAATGACCGATAGGTTCAGCATAAAACGCTTCTGGACAATGCTCCGCCACGACTACGACCACAATGTGCCGTCGACATGGATAGGGATGCCGCTGGCAGCCTTCGCCGCCATACTCTTCGGCGAAATCGGTTTTATGATGTCGGGATACAGCATCAATCCAGAATCGTTTGCCGACACGTTCTACGTGGTGCTTGCATCGTTCTTCATCCTGTCGATGGTGCTGATGGCAACGTTTATGTTCGACAAAATGTCGGGACGCTACGGTCAGATTTCCTACCTGACACTTCCGGCAACAAATCTCGAGAAATTTCTTGTAAATCTGCTTGAGACCGTGGTTTCCACGATAGTGTTCTTCATCATCGGAATGGTGCTTGCCGACGCAGCGCGCATCGGTCTGTGCATGACGCTTTTCAACAAACCGCTGTTTCAAACGATGCTGCTTCCTCAGATTTTTGTTGCAAAAGTAGTACCGCTTGGCGTAATCGCCATGTGGCTGCAGTCGGTGACAATGATCGGCAGTGCGCTCTGGCGTCGCAAAGTGTTGGTAAAGAGCCTCGCACTGCTGTTTGTAGTCGTCGCAGCGGCAATACTCGTCAACGGCATCTGCAATCCCAGCTTGACAACGACAAACATCATATTGGCACCGCTCACACTCGCCAACTACGTATTGACTTATAAAATATTTGTAAAGACTCAACTGAAATGACAACAATAAACAACTTCAGCCCAGCGCGTTTCTGGTCGGTGACCACACGCGACGCGGCACTCAACTGGAAAACCCATCTTGCCCATCTGCTCGAGCTTGCAGGCACCCTGCTTGCCGGACTGCTGATAATCATCATCACGGAGAAGACACACGAAAGCACCTCGTTTGTGTCAATTGCCGACACGTTCTACTCCTGGTTTGCACTCGTGCTGACAATGGGCGGAATGATTGCCGCCTCCACCGTGCTTAAACCCATTTCCGACAAGCCCGGCAGCATTGAGTTTCTCACACTGCCGGCAACCAACGTCGAGAAATTTCTGTCGCGGGTGACGATTGTAACCCTCGGCTTCGCCCTGTCGGCACTTGTGTCGCTTGTCGCTGTCGGCGCACTCTACTATCTGCTCGCGGCGATATTCGGACTTGACGCCTACGGCTCGCTGACATTTTACTGTCTGAAAGTGCTGTTCACTCCGACGCAAATGCTCGAAGGCCCCGCACGCGAGGCATGGAGCTGGCAGGGAACGCTGGCATCATACGGTTTTCTGGCATGTCTGCAGTCAATGTTTATGCTCGGCGGATCGGTTTGGCGCAGATTCCCTCTTGTCAAGACCCTCGGCGTTGTGGTGGCATTAGCCATCATCCTCCCTCCGATTCTTGTGCATTTCAGCTTTCACCCACAAACCCGTTCAGAGCTTGTCGCCATATTCCCCACAATTCTTGCCACCACCGGCAGCATACTGCTTGCGATTGCCATAATCAACGGGCTGCTGTCATATTGGCTGTTTACGCGCAAACAAGTAGTTGAAACCAAAAAACGCCTGTTATGAACTTCAAGGAAAGCCGACCAATCTACCTGCAGATAGCAGACCGCATCATGGACGAGATTATGCAGCATGCCTATTCCGAAGGCGGCCGCATCCCGTCGGTGCGCGAATATGCGGCAACCGTTGAAGTCAACGCCAACACCGTTGTGCGCTCTTTCGACTGGCTGCAGCAGCAAGAGATAATTTTCAACCGCCGCGGCATAGGTTATTTCGTCAGCGAAGGCGCATGCGGCACAATCTCCAGACTGCGCCGGCGGGAATTTGAAGAAGAGGAACTTCCGGAAATGTTCCGCAAAATGCAGATGCTCGGCATCACTGCCGACGACATCGACCGTCTATACAAACAATTCATCGACACTGGAAAATAACCAATTTATAATACACACAATGAATAAGATGTTTCTTGCGGCGCTGCTTGCCATTTCGGGCGGCAGCATCGCGACAGCCGACACTTTGCTCGGACGCGTGGCCGACAGCGAAGGCAACCCGGTTGAATTTGCAACCGTGGTGGCACTCAGCGCCAACCATGAGCAAGGAGGGGCCGTCACCGACAGCATCGGCAATTACAGAATCGACCTTCCGAAAGGACAATATAACGTGACATTTACCCTCGTGGGCTACGACAATGCCGAAAAGGCAGTGACCGTCAGCGGAGAAACGCGTCTTGACGCCACGATGGCAACAAATGCCGTGGCACTGCATGGCGTAGAGGTGAAAGCCTCAGCCATACGCCGTCTGCCCGACCGTTTTGTGGTCAGGGTGGAGGATATGCCAGCCGCCATTGGCAAAGACGGAAAGGAACTGCTGCAGGCGGCTCCCGGCGTGTGGATTGACGACAAGAAAATCGCCATCAACGGCAAGTCGGGCGCGAAAGTTATGGTCAACGACCGCGAGCTGCGCATGGACCAATCACAGCTGCTCACCTATCTGCGCTCGCTCAAGGCGGAGGACGTGAGCAAAATAGAGGTAATCCCTCAGGCAGGAGCGGAATACAGCGCCGACACCGCAGGAGGAATCATCAAAATCACTCTTAAACGCAACCGTGCCGACGGCGTGATGGGCAACGTGAGCCTCATCGGCTCTGTCAGCAAAACATCCGCGACGGTCACTCCTTCGGCATCGATCAACGTGAAGAACGGCAAATGGACATTCAGTGCCAACAGCAATCTCTCCGCCTCTCCGAAATCCTATTTCGACACCGGCGAAACCACCGACTATGCCAACGGCGACCGATATACGACCGACACAAAGATGGACCTACACAAGTCGCTTTTCGGCTACGGCATGGCAGGCATTTATTTCGATCCCGACGCGCGCAATTCGCTGGGCATCGAGGTGGCTTACAACCAATTTCTCTCACCGTCGGACGTGACGACCAACGCGGCGTTCAACCACACCGACATAGGCATCGAGACGATGAACGGAAACTACATGTCGACATCGCGCCACAGAAATATCGATGCCACGTTCAACTACGTGCACCGGCTCGACTCCATCGGCTCGCAGATGAAGGTGATTGCCAACTACAACCACACAAAAGGACGCAGCGTCGCCGACAACCATCGCCATTCGGAGCTTCTCGCCCTCTCCGCCGATTCGATATCGACAAGCCGCGAAAACTCGGTTTTCGACGTGGTCAACGTCAGCTACGACTACGACAAGACATTCAACAGCCGCTGGAGTCTGTCGACTGGCTTGAAATACAACCTCAACCGTATGGACAACGACGCGTCATACCTCTATCTGAAAGACCACGAATGGCTTACGCCCGACGGACGCGACTATGACGTGGTGTTTAAAGAAAATATCTATGCCGCCTATGTAAAAGCCTCAGCCAAACTCGGACACTTCATGGCGTCGGCAGGACTGCGCGGCGAACTGACCGACGCCAGCAGCCGCGGCAACATCGTAGCTCAGCGATATTTCGACTTGTTTCCAAATGCCAATGTCACATATCTGTTGTCGCCAAACGGCTCCAACGTGCTGACGGCACAGTACTCACGCTCCATAGCGCGCCCATCGTTCTGGGCACTCAATCCCGAGCGTCATCAGGTTTCCGACATGTTCTATCAGTCGGGCAACTCCGACTTGAAGCCGTCATACAGCGACAACGTCAGCCTTACCGGCGTGGTTAAATACAAATACTCGCTGACCCTGTTTGCCAACATCAACCACGACCAAATCATAAAAGCCTCGATGCCCGACAAGGACAACCCGAAAAACGTGCTGCTGACAATGGTTAACTTCGACAAGCAATATATGTTTGGCGCATCGCTCAACCTTCCGTTCCAAATCAAGGACTGGTGGACGCTGACAGCCAACCTCACATATCTTGCCAACGGCGAGCGCCGTGAACAGAAAGGCAGTCTGACATACCACAACTTCTTGAACTGGTATGCAAGCTCAGGATTCCAACTACCGAAAGATTTCTACTTTGAAATCTCATATTACGGACAGAACAAAATCACGATGGGCGAAATTACGGTGACACCGACCCACAACCTCAACGCAAGTCTGAAAAAGTCGTTTGCAAAGCGACGCTGGACAGCCTCGGTGGGCGTGGACAACATTCTCGGCCGCGGTGTGGATTTCTCGATCGACTCCGCCTCGGGCTACCACACGAAAAGCAAATTCAGCAACCCTGTGTCGTTCTCCTGCTCGCTCACCTACAATTTCAGCCTCGGCAAAGCGTTCCAGACGCGCCGCGTGGACAGCAACAACGACGCTTCCCGCCTGTCGAAGCAAGGCGGAATGGGAAAATAACACTATATTTGCGACATGAAAAAGATATTATTTATTATTGCAATGGCAGTTGTGGGCATAAGCGCCCAGGCACAACTGTTGTGGAAAGTGAGCGGCAACGGCTTGCAGAAGCCGAGTTACATCTTCGGCACACACCATTACGCACCGCTGACGGTGCTCGACAGCGTGCCTCAGATACGCCAGGTGCAGAACGACGTGGAGCAGGTGTGCGGCGAGGTAGACATGCTCAACACACGCGACTTGCCTCGGCTGACAGCAGAGGCGATAATGCTGCCTCCAGGCTCGTCGCTCAACGACTTCATCCCCGACGCCGACCGCCCTACCGTCGACAAAGCAATGCGGTCGCTCATCGGCTTCGGACTCGACAATCCGGCAGTGCAACGAATGTGTCCGGCAGCGATAAGCAACCAACTGATTGCAGCCATTGTAACCAAATATTTGCCAAAGGTGTCGCTCGACCAACAGCTTGACACGTATTTTCAGATAAAAGCCGACAAAGCCGGCAAGAAAGTGCTTGCCCTGGAAACCGCCCAGGACCAGCTGAAGATGCTGTTCAGCCAACCGCCGGCACGTCAGGGCAAGATGCTCGTCTGCCTGGCAGAAAACACCGAATGGAACGCCTCGATGATCGAGATGGCTACCGACGCCTATATGCACCGCGACATTGAGACGCTGAAAGAAGTCACCAATCAGAAACTCGGCGACGACTGCGACTCTACCCCGGAGGAAGACGCCATGTTGCTCTCCGACCGCAACCGCGCCTGGATGGAGCAAATGCCAAAGATGCTTGCCGACGCACCCACACTGGTTGTTGTAGGCGCCGCCCACCTTGTCGGCGACGAAGGTCTGCTCAGCCTGCTGCGGCAGTCGGGCTACACCGTCGATCCCGTAGACAAACGATAAACAAAAAACTCAAGCAAAAAAAGAATATGGATAATACATTGGAAGCGCGCGGCGTGGTGAAACGCTTTGCCGGACACACAGCCCTTGACGGAGTAAGCGTCGAAGTGCGCCCCGGACGGGTGTTCGGACTGCTCGGACCCAACGGAGCAGGCAAGACCACTCTCATAAGAATCATCAATCGCATCACGATGCCAGACGAGGGCGAAGTGATGATGGGCGGACGCTTGATGACCGACGCCGACGTGCGCCGCATAGGCTACCTCCCGGAAGAACGCGGACTTTACAAAAAAATGAAGGTGGGCGAACAGGCTCTTTACCTTGCCCAGCTGAAAGGTCTGGACAAAGCCACCGCCGAGAAACGCCTGCGCCAATGGTTCGACAAGTTTGACATCAATCCGTGGTGGAACAAGAAACTTGAGGAGCTGTCGAAAGGCATGCAGCAGAAGGTGCAGTTTGTAATAACAGTGCTTCACGAGCCGGAGTTCCTCATCTTCGACGAGCCTTTTTCGGGCTTCGACCCAGTCAACGCCGAACTGCTGAAAAAGGAAATCCTCGAGTTGCGCGACAAAGGGCACACCATAATCTTCTCGACCCACAACATGAGCTCCGTGGAGGAAATCTGCGACGACATCGCGCTGATAAACGACTCGCACGTGGTGCTCAGCGGCACGGTGGGCGACGTGCGCTCACGCTATCGCAGCGGCCTATACAGCCTTGTGGCTGAAAGCGGCAGGATGCTTGCCGAAAACCCCGAGAAATACGACATCACGTCGATAAAGCAAGCCGGCGACAACGTGACATACACGCTGCGCAAGACGTGTGACGCAACAAACTCAGAATTCATAGCAATGTTGTCGCAACAGGTGGAAATCCGCTCGTTTGCAGAGCAATTGCCAACAATGAACGACATATTCCTACGCGCCGTAGGCGGTGTGGGCAACAATGACAAGGAGGAACAACAATGAAAAACAAAATCTGGATTGTGGCGCAACGGGAATATGCCACACGCGTGAAAAAACGCTCATTCATCATCCTTACAATACTCATGCCGTTCCTTATGGCGGCAATGATTTTCGTTCCGCTGCTGTTGTCGATAATAGGCGACAGCGGACGCAAGACGGTGGCTGTGATTGACAACACCGGACTTTATGCCAATGCCCTGCAGAGCAACGACGACTATCTCTTCGTGCCCACCGACAAGATGACGCCGGCGCTGCGCTCCGACTCCACCGACGTGGCGGCAGTGCTGATGATTACCGACAATCTTGTCGACAACCCCACCGCCGCGGCAATCTATTCGCGCGACGAGGTGAAGCGCGACATGTCCGACTATGTCAACAACGCCCTGACAAAGGCTGTGCAGAAACAGAAATCCGAACGCTACAACATACCTGCTCTCAACGAGATTGTGGAAGACGTGCAGACTCCCGTCGAAGTGGCGACGGTGAGATGGACCGACGAGGGCGAACGCGAGTCGATGACTGAGATATTCTCAGCCGTAGGAATGGTGCTCACCACGCTGATTTATTTCTTCGTGATGAGCTACGGCGCGATGGTGATGCAGAGCGTCACCGAAGAGAAGACAAACCGCATCGTCGAGCTTATGGTGTCGAGTGTGAAGCCTTTTCAGTTGATGGCAGGCAAAATCATAGGCATCGGACTTGTCGGAATCACGCAGATGCTCATCTGGGGCATACTGCTCGTCGCTATTATAAGTATTGCCGGGGTAGTCAGCGGAGTGGCCATGTTCGACCCCTCGCAGGCCGCAGCCATCTCTGCCGCGTCGCAAATGCCCGACGCCGATTTGTCGATGCAGATATTGTCGGTGGTGTCGAGCCTTCCGCTCGCAGAAATCGCAGTGCTGTTCGTGCTGTACTTCATCGGCGGCTATCTTCTCTATGCCTCCGTGCTTGCCGGATTTGGCGCAGCGGTCAACGACCCGCAGGACACGCAGCAGTTTATGATGCCTATCGCCGTTATAATGCTGTTTGCGTTCTACGCCGGCTTCTACAGCGCCATGAATCCCGACGGACCGCTGGCAGTGTGGTGCTCGTTTATCCCGCTTACGTCGCCTATGGTGATGATGATACGCATCCCGTTCGGCGTGCCTCTGTGGCAGGAAGCGCTGTCGGTGGCTCTGCTTTTCGGCACCGCGCTGGCATTATCCTATCTGTCGGGCAAAATCTATCGCGTGGGCATCCTTATGTACGGCAAAAAACCATCGCTGAAGGAAATGCTCAAATGGTTGAAATATTAAGCTGAAAAAAACAACTATGACCCAAGACGAACTATACATGCAGATGGCGCTTGCCGAAGCCCGTCAGGCTGCTGCCGACGACGAGGTGCCGGTGGGCGCCGTCGTGGTGTGCGGCGGAAAGGTGATTGCACGCGCACACAACCTCACAGAGACGCTGACCGACTGCACGGCGCACGCAGAGATGCAGGCCGTGACGTCGGCAGCGGCATATCTCGGTGGAAAATATCTTACAGGATGCACGCTCTACGTGACCGTAGAGCCGTGCTTGATGTGTGCCGGGGCACTCGGCTGGAGCCAGATAAGCCGCATTGTCTACGGCGCTGCCGACGACAAGCGCGGATACCACACCTTCTGCCCTCAGCCGTTTCATCCGAAGACAGAAGTGGTGGGCGGCGTACTCGCTGACGACTGCGCCGCACTGATGACGGAATTCTTCCGCCGCAAACGTTGATTTTTGCTATTTCTTCTTTTTCGACTTCTTGTCTGCCGGAGCAAGGAGACGTCGGTACTCTGCCATGTCGTTGAGCACCTTCACTGCCGCATCAAGTCCGTTGTCGCTCTTCATCGTCTGCACGATGCGTCCACGCTCGTAATAGTAGCGGCTTACGATCTCAGGGGCGAGAATCTCCTCTATCGCCTTGCGGTTGTTGTCAAGATCCTGCGACAGGTTGTGTTTCAGCAGTTTTTCCAGCACGTCGAAGGCCTGCTTCGTAGAGTCGTTCATATAGCCCTCAATCTTAGCGGCGTCGCGCAAAGCGGCAAGACCCGTTTCACACACCTTGTCGTAGTTGAACCGTGCGGGGTCGATTGACCGCTTGAACTCGGCGAAAATGCTGTCGGTCACCACGAAATCCTCGGCAGCGCATATCGAAGGATGCTCGGCGCGGTACTTGTTGGCGAAGTCAAACGCCCAGTTGTCGGCAAAGATATTGTATGTCAGGCGGCTTGCCTTGCCCCAATCCACTGTCACGTCGGGCGTTATGCCTCCACCGTCGCGCACCTCGCGTCCGTGTACCGTATGAAACACGTTGGTAAGGCTGTCGGGCGTGCGCTGGATGTTGCCGTCTGCGTCGCGATGCGAATAGTCGATGGCTTGAATCAGGCGTCCGCTCGGAATGTAATATTTCGCGGTGGTAACCTTGAGCATATTGTCAAACGGCAGCGACACTGTGGTCTGCACCAGTCCTTTTCCAAACGAGCGGCTTCCAACCACCACGGCGCGGTCAAGATCCTGCATCGAGCCGGCAACAATCTCCGACGCCGATGCCGAGCCGCCGTCAACAAGGATGCACAAAGGAATCTCCGTGTCGATAGGCTTCTGCGTGGTCTTGTAAATCTTCTCTTCCGTCTTCAACCGTCCCTTTGTGCGTATAATCTCCGTGTTTTTCGGCACGAAGAAGTTGGCAATCTTGATGGCACTCTCAACCAAGCCTCCACCATTGCCACGCAGGTCGAGGATAAGCGACTTTATCGCCTTGTCGCGTTTCAGCGACAACAATGCGTCGCGCACCTCGTCGGCTGATGTCTCGGTAAACTTGGTCAGCTGAATGTAGCCTATGCCGCCGTCGAGCGCAGTGAAGTAAGGCACTGACGGCATCTGGATTTTCCGGCGCACGATGTCGAACGTCAGCACGCTGTCCTGCACATACGGACGCTCCACCACCACATGCACTGTAGTGTTTGCCTGCCCCTTCAGATGGTCGCTCACCTGCTTCGTGTCCCACGTGCGGGTGTCCATCGTGTCGATTTTCACGATGCGGTCGCCCGGGCGCAAACCAGCCAGAGCCGCAGGGCTGCCTTCGTAAGGGTCGCTTATCTGCACACCGCCGCCCTTGCGCATCATAATTACAGAACCGATGCCGCCATACTCGCCCGTGGTCGACATCGCCATAAAGTCGGACGCCTCTTCCGCTGAAATAAACTCCGTGTAAGGGTCAAGGTCGTTGAGCATCGCGTCGATGGCGGTAGTCATGGCACGGTCTACATCGACAGAGTCTACATAACGCGTGTTCATCTCCTTAAACACTGCGTTGATCACAGAGATGTCGCGTGCCGTAGCAGCCATATCATTCTTCCCCGAAGCCGCCATAAACACCGACGGCGCGACAAGCGCCAAAAGCGCCGCCGCAACAAAATATCTTGATCTGATTTTCATTTTTAGTCTTGTTCTGAATTTGACCGCTAAATTACTGCTTTTTATGCAAATCCATTCCAGAAAACGACTGAATTTTCAATCTCCGGGAAAATAATCAACAAATCTCCAATCAAACACAGCCCACCGGCGACGCAGCATGCGGTCAGATGCCGGTTTCAACATTCCAACCAAGTTTTGCCACTGCCCCCCCCGATGCCGGGAGTGACGGAAACAAAAAAAAGACTCAAGCATTGTGCTTAAGCCTTCTTTTTGTCGGGGTACCAAGATTCGAACTTGGGACCCCCTGCTCCCAAAGCAGGTGCGCTAACCGGACTGCGCTACACCCCGAATGTCTTCCTTTATCGGAAAAGCGTTGCAAAGGTACGAAGGATTTTTTAATTCTCCAAATTTTTCTGCAACTTTTTTTGAGCCTCTTGTCGGATTCGAACCAACGACCCCGAGATTACAAATCACGTGCTCTGGCCAACTGAGCTAAAGAGGCAGGTGGGCAAGCGATCTATATCGCGCCGCTACAACCTGCTACCCTTGCTTCGGTCAAGACCTGGGGGAGTTGACAAGGAGCTGGCCGTATAGGACTTACCCGGCTGCAAAGGTACAAACTTTTTCTGAACCGCCAACTATTTTAGAAAATATTTTTTCGCCGTTCAACGGAACACCCTGACAGTGTGGAGCAAACTAAACCTCGACATATCGTTTGGATTTGTTCCGGGCTCTCCTTCAGGCACACTTGCCCCAAGCCGATGAAACAAGTCGGTCCAAAACTGCGGCATTGTGCCGTCGGCGGCACGGAAGCGCATAGGCTTTGCGGGGAAGATGCGCGTGCTGTCGGCATAGAGATAAGACTCCTCGACCAATTCAGAGCAATATGTCCTGCCGTTGCCAGGTAGATAATACCAGTCGTAGGGCTGTCCAAGATGCGCCAACACCCGCTCTACCGCCTCCTGCTTTGGATAGTCGGCATCAAGACGCTTCACGACCACACCGCCGCCCGACCTATTCAGAAATTCGCGCCAAGGCGTTTTCACCACGCCCTTTTCAGGCGAAGCCTCCACGACAAAAGGGTTGCGGCGCGAGCCGGCAAACACCGCCACATGGTCGAACTGCAAGGAGTCGACATTTGTTGTGGCATCGACAATAGCCTGCGACATGTCGCCGCCGCCAGCCACCTGAAACACCAAATCGCCCTGCCGCGGCATCCACGAGCACGCGCCAAGCGCCACAATCGACAGCAGCATCGTGCAGCGCATAAGCCTATCCAATGCGCGATGCCCTGTCATGAAATATACGGATAAGTTATGTCCCACAGAAACAATGCGTTGCCAGGCACCGACGTGCCTGCCTCGCAACGGTCTTTCTTTTCGATGATTTCGCAAAACTGCCCTACGGTAATCTTTCCGCGTCCCACATCGACAAGAGTCCCGACGATGGCGCGCACCATGTTGCGCAAAAAGCGGTCGGCGGTGATTGTAAACACCAGCCTCTCGCCCTCATCCTCCCAACGGGCATGGTCGATGCGGCAGATGTTGGTCTTAGCATCGGTGTGCAGCTTGCTGAAGCTTGTGAAATCGCTATAGTCAAACAGCCTGGAAGCCGCCTCGTTCATCGCCTCCACGTTGAGCGCATACGGAGGAGTCCACGAAAAATGGTAGTCAAACGGCGACTTGCGTTTGCCAATGAAATACTTATACGTGCGGCTTGTTGCGTCGAAACGCGCATGGGCGTCGTCAGCCACACGCACAACCGAATAGACGGCAATGTCGCGGCCCACGATGCTGTTGAGCGAGCACACCAAGCGTTTCACGTCGGCGATTTCCTCCGCAGTGTCGAAGTGTGCCCACATGCATCGAGCGTTCACGCCCGTGTCGGTGCGTCCGGCACCAGTAACCGCCACCGGCTGGCGCAACACCATCGACAGCGCGCGTTCCAGCTCCTCCTGCACGCTTACGGCATTCGGCTGGCGCTGCCATCCATGAAACGGAGTGCCGTTATAAGCCAATCGCATGAAGTAGCGGCAAGCCATCAGTCTTTCTCCAAATAAGTGTATCCGTAGAGACCCGAACGATAGTTGCTAAGGAACTCGCGTCCCTCCTCCGGCGTAATCTTTCCGCTCTTCATTGAGCGTGTAACCCAGGTCTCGACGTTGCGCACCAGTTTTTTCGGGTTGTACTGCACATAGTCGAGCACCTCAGCCACCGTTTCGCCGTCGATTATCTGCTCAATCTCGTAGCCGCCCTTATGCACGCTGACATGCACCGTATTGGTGTCGCCAAACAGATTGTGCATATCGCCGAGGATTTCCTGATATGCACCCACAAGGAACACACCAAGATAATACGACTCGCCATTTTTTATCGGATGGATAGGCAAGGCATTGGAGAAGCCGTTGCTCGATATGAAACAGTTGATTTTGCCGTCGGAGTCGCAAGTGACGTCCTGAATCGTAGCCGTGCGGGTAGGCTTCTCGTCAAGACGTGAAATCGGCATTATCGGGAACATCTGGTCGATTGCCCATGAGTCGGGAAGCGACTGGAACAACGAGAAGTTGCAGAAATACTTGTCGGGCAACATTTTTGAGATGCGCAACTCCTCAGGCACATGTTTCATTGTCTTGGCAATGTCGTTGACCTCGCGCGCCACCGACCAGAACAGTTTCTCAATCTGCGCACGGGTGTGCAGGTCGAGCATGCCGAGGCTGAAGCGGTCGAGCGCCTCCTCGCGTATCTGCAAGGCGTCGTGCCAGCTTTCGAGCAGCGACTGCTGTCCGAGGCGGTCCCATATCTGATACAGCTCGCGCGCCAGCTCATGGTCGGAGTCGCTCACCTCTTCATTGTCGTTCCACACGGGCAACTGGGTGGTTTCGAGCGTTTCTATTATCAATATTGAATGGTGGGCGGAGAGCGAGCGTCCCGACTCGGTTATGACGTTAGGCTGCTTAAGCCCGTTTTTCTCGCATGCGTCGACGATGGCAGAGATGGCATCGTTGGCATACTCCTGAATTGAATAGTTCATGCTGTTCTCGCTTGCGCTTGAACGCGTGCCGTCGTAGTCCACACCAAGTCCGCCGCCGATGTCGATAAAGTCGATTGAGAAGCCCATCTTCGTGAGCTGCACATAGAACTGAGTAGCCTCGCGCAGGGCATTCTTGATGCGGCGTATTTTGGTGATTTGACTGCCTATATGGAAATGGATGAGTTTCAGGCAGTCCTCCATCTTGTATTTAGCCAAAGCGTCGACAGCTTCCAGCAGTTCGCTCGAGTTCAAGCCAAACTTGCTGTGGTCGCCGCCCGACTCTTCCCATTTTCCGCTGCCCGAGCTCGACAGTTTGATGCGGATTCCGATGTTCGGACGCACACCGATCCGCTTTGCAAGGCGGGCAATCAAGTGCAGTTCGTTGAGCTTTTCCACAACGAGGAATATTCTGCGTCCCATCTTCTGCGCCAGCAAAGCCAGCTCCACATAGTTCTCGTCCTTGTATCCATTGCAGATAATGAGATTGTGCTCATCGATATTCGTAGCGAGCACAGCGTGCAGCTCAGGCTTCGAGCCGGCCTCCAGCCCGATGTTGAATTTCTTGCCGTGGCTCACGATTTCGTCGACCACCTGACGCATCTGGTTCACCTTTATCGGATAGATGATAAAGTTTTGCGCGCCATATTTATATTCCTCTGCGGCTTGCTTGAAGCATCGCGAAATCTTCTCGATGCGATTGTCGAGGATATCGGGGAAACGCAACAGCACCGGAGCGGTAATGTCACGAATCTGCAACTCGTCCATCAATTCTTTCAAATCGACGGATGCACAACCTTCACGCGGAGTCACCTGAACGTGACCATTGTCGTTGATTGAGAAATACTTCAGTCCCCAGCCCGTAATATTGTAGAGTTCGGCACTGTCCTCAATACGCCATCTTCTCATTATATCTCTGTCTGATTAAAAAATTAGTTTGCAAAGTTAATGAATAAACACGAGAAAAAAGAGCCGAGACGATGAATAAGTCGCCCCGGCTCAATATTTTCAATGTGTGTGCTGATTATTTCACCACAACTTTGACTGTTGTGCCGCCTACACGCACAATGTAGAATCCAGCAGCAAGACGTATTGTAGCCTCGCCGTCGACCGCAGCCACAGCCACAGTCTGACCTGTCATTGTGTAGACAGTCACATCGGCCGACTCTGCGACAACACGGATTGCGCCCTCTTCGCCTATAATCTTGACCATATCGGCCGTTGCATCGTCCACTCCCGACTCCAATTGACAATAGATTGACAATTTGGTGTCGATGGTTGTCGTCGACGGTTTGTAGCAACGGAATCCATTATAGTTGAATTGGAGCAGATTGCGGGTGAATTCACCTTGTGCAAGCATCTTAACGGTGCTGCCGGCAAATTCCACACTCCACTTGCCGTTGTCGCTGAGTGTCGACTCAACGCCAAGAGCATTTTTCTCGTTGCTTACAGCGCAGAGGTAGCCCGGCATAGCGGCACCAGTCTCTGTTTTCGTCGCTGCGTTGTAGAATGTGTAGTTGTCGCCGTCCTTGCCCACTGTAAACACAGCCACGTCTGTGCCGACTGACGGCACCACATTGCCGTCGACAACGACTGTAGTGCTCTGACGGTACTGTTTTGCAGCATCCTTCACGTTCTGCACTGTCGACATTGCGTTGGTTTCGCTAACCAAAATCACCTTCGCGCCTTCCTTGAGCATTTCAGCGGAAGTGACGAGTTGGAACGCACCTTTGGCAGCAGGCTCGCCAGCCTTGATTACATAAGTGGCTGTCGACTCCTCGCTCTGTTTTTCACCAAGTTCAGAATGCACGGTCAGCAAATATGTAATCTCGCCTGTCGCAGGAGCGGCAAGGGTCACGTCACATGGAGAATAGTCGTAGACATCGTCGTCATTGCAAGTTCCCACAATCATCGAGCCGCGATAGCCCTCAATTGTAACAATCTGAGTGCCTGTGTATGTGCCCTCAGCCAATGAGAATGTAGGAGCGGTAATCACCGGTTCCGGCACAATCTCAAACTCCGCCTCAATAGGCGCGGAAGTCAAAGATCCGTTTGTCGCCGTGGCAGATATAAGATACTTGCCCACTTCCGAATATGTTTTCCTCCACTCCTCTGTTGCGGTGACGTTGTCTACCTCAACACCGTCTTTTGTCACTACGGCATGAATTGAAGCCACGTCGTCTGACTTCATGACAATGACTTCGACTTCGCCGTAATAAATGTGTTCATCAGAGTCCGGATTCAATGGATATCCAGAGATTCCGATGCCCGGCTCCTGAACTACATCTTTCGGAATTTCAGTGAAGTTGACAGGATAAACCTGAACTTGACCCTTGAAATACGCCGTCATGGCCGTCACGTCATAGATTTTGCTTTCATCCGCAGGGAATGCGATAAATCCTTTGTCAAAGGCAACGATGGTGCCCGTATCGTCAAAAAGCGTAGTGACACCTTCTTCCGTGTCGAGCATCGCGTTGCGGATCACGACATAGCGGTTCTGCTTTTCGGCAGTGATTCCATCTATGGTCATTTCCTCAGGAGCAACACCCTTACCATTATCGGTGATTTCAGTGAGAACGGCATTAGTGAGTTGATAAGAGCCATTGAAATTGCTGAATTTACCCTTGACACCCGGAGCAAGCACAAAGCCGTTCACGCAGACTTTGTCTGGCTGTCCGTAGATAAGCATACCGTCGGTGCCGTCGGTAACATAAAGACCTAAAATCCGCAACTATCATCCAATACACGATTAAGGGTAGATTTATGAGTC